>Ga0187864_10000413_pt1 | contig 47566 bp, 34 predicted proteins | sample June2016WEW_11_4_FD_132985 | JGI IMG/M metagenome (GOLD analysis project Ga0187864, IMG submission 132985) | Peatland microbial communities from SPRUCE experiment site at the Marcell Experimental Forest, Minnesota, USA - June2016WEW_11_40 | ecosystem: Environmental > Terrestrial > Soil >...
CGGGCTTTCGCCGCAGACCGCCTGACGCAAGGTAGAGCAACCGTGCAGTCTTAGCGCGACGAATCAATGGGCGAAGTGTTTATCCACTTAGCCGCTGATGTTTGAACAGGCTTTACGCACATTTTACACGTGTCGCATTGCCAGCCCATGGCCTAGAATTGGACAATCTTTGAGAGCTCAATCAAATGACCGCGAAGGCGCTTCCGTTTTTGCCTTGAAACCCCAACTGGCCGATATGGCAGGCAGTCGGTCCGTGGTTTCTAGCCTTTCGGTTTGCAGTAGCGCAGTATTAGTGTGAGACAGTCTACCCGGCGCGTGCGCTTCTCCAGGCGGCAATGGGAGGACATCGAAGTCTGCAATCGATCGTTGCCGAGCAGAAATGTGGAGTGGCCGAGAATGTACTTGAGAAGAAATCTGGTTTTTGCGCTCGCCGTTTGCGCGGGGATGAGCGCGCCGAGGCTGGTAGGGCTTGCCGGCGCGAGCTGCCTGCAAAGCGAAAGCGCGCCGCAGACATCCGCGAGTTCGCAGGCGAGAACGATGGGAACCGTGAAAGCCGTGACGGGCGACAAGATCACGCTCGGCACCGACTCGGGAGCCGAGGTTACTGTGGTTGTGCCGGACTCCACGCGCATTGTTCGCGTTGCCCCCGGGCAGAAGGACCTGAAAGACGCAGCTCCAATCGGCTTGCAGGATGTGCATGCCGGCGATCGCATCCTTGTCCGCGGTATCGGTTCCGGCGGGGGAGTTGTTCAGGCCACGTCCATCGTCCTGATGAAACAGCTCGATATTGCGGCAAAGCAGGAGCAGGAGCGCGCGGATTGGCAGAAGCGTGGCGTGGGCGGATTAGTCAGGGCCGTTGATCCCGCCGCGGGAACGGTTACGATTTCGATGGGAACTCCGGGGACAAAAAAAGCTGTATTGATCAGAATTTCGAGCGTCACCATCGTTCGACGCTATGCGCCGGACTCGGTGAAGTTCGACGATGCAAAGCCCGGAAAGCTTGACGAGATAAGGCCTGGGGACCAGCTTCGTGCGCGCGGGACATCGACAGCAAACGGAGATGAACTTGGCGCGGAGGAAGTCGTGTCGGGGTCGTTCCGGAATATCGCGGGAACGGTTTCTTCCGTCAACCCAGGCGACAACTCAATCAGAGTGACCGATCTGGCCACGAAGCAGCCCGTTGTCGTCAAGATGACCTCTGACTCGCAACTGCGGAAGCTGCCACCCATGATCGCGCAGCGTGTTGCGCAAAGGCTCAAGGCGCCGGCGGAGTCCGCCAATGCCGGCGGACAAACCTCGTCCGGTCCGCCGTCCGGCAACGGAGCTCCGGCCACGCCTCCACGAGGCGGCGGAGCCACGGACTTGCAGCAGATCCTGCAACGTGTTCCGACCGCCACTCTGACGGAGTTACAGAAAGGCGATGCCGTGATGATCGTGGCTACCGAGGGCAAAGAGCCGGGACAAGTCACGGCCATCAGCTTGTTGAGCGGTGTTGAACCAATCCTTTCAGCTTCTCCGAGTGAGAGCCAGGCTTCCACGCTGCTATCGCCATGGAACCTTGGAACGAGCGGTGGAGAAGCCGGGGTGCAATAGACGGAGATAACGAGGCTAGAGGTTCTTGGGAGAATGATGAAGCTTGGGCCAGTTGGAATTTGTATTCTTCTTTGGGTGGCGTTTTCGTCGCCACTGCTCACTGTCGGTCTGTTCGCGCAGACCGCATCCGGCACGTTGCGCGGTGTGGTCACTGACCCCTCGGGAGCGGTCATACCGCAGGCCGCGGTTTCGCTTACGACGCCGCAGGGACAATCGGTGTCCTCCACCACGAGCAACCGCGAGGGCTTTTACGAGCTGAAGGGGATTGCGCCCGGCAGCTACAACGTGAACGCGACGGCGAAAGGCTTCGCCGTGTTTGGGCGGGAGAGCGTCACGGTTGTTGCCGGGCAGGCGCAAAGGCTCGACATTGCGCTCGAAATCGAAGTGCAGCAGGAAAACGTAACGGTTGAGGACGAGGCGCCAAGTGTCCAGGTGGCGCCGGAGAACAATGCCAGCTCCATCATCATTAAAGGTAAAGACCTTGAGGCCCTCTCCGATGACCCGGACGAGCTGCAGGCGGAGCTGCAAGCACTGGCGGGACCATCGGCCGGGCCGAATGGAGGTCAGATTTACATCGACGGTTTTACCGGCGGGCAGCTTCCGCCGAAAGCGTCGATTCGCGAAATCCGCATCAACCAGAATCCGTTCTCGGCGCAATACGACAAACTCGGCTATGGCCGCATCGAGATCTTTACCAAGCCGGGTACGAACAAATTCCACGGCCAGTTTCTTTTCAACGACAATAATTCGATCTTCAACGCACTCAACCCTTTTGTTACCCAGGTGCCCTCCTATCAGACGGAGCTGTTCAACGGCAGCATCAGCGGCCCTTTAAGCAAGACAGCATCTTTCTTCTTCAATGCCGAGCGGCGGAACATCAACGACCCTTCGGTTGTGAATGTGCCTTTCGATCCGGTCACCGGCGGCCCGTTTACCCAGGCGTTCCCGAATTCGAGAACGAGAACAAACATCAGCCCGCGGATCGATTTACAGCTCGGCCAAAACAATACGCTGATGATTCGCTACCAGTTCACCCAGAACAACGAAACCAACGACGGAATCGGCCAGTTTGCCTTGCCTTCGCAGGCCTACAACGTCGCTAATACCGAACAAACATTGCAGATCAGCGATACGCAGGTCCTGAGCCCCAATGTAGTGAATGAAACGCGCTTTCAATACATCCGCGACCGGAACAACCAGACATCGCAGAACTTTCAACCGACCATATCCGTGCTGGGCGAGTTTACGAGCGGCGGCAATCCCCTGGGAATCGTTAGCGACAACGCGGATCACTACGAACTGCAGAATTACACGTCGATCGTTCATGGCAAGCATTTCATGAAATTCGGCGGGCGGCTGCGCATTACGAGAGATGCCAATTCCGCGACCAGCAATTTCAACGGGACGTACACCTTCTCATCGCTAAGCGCATACCAGAGCAACGCACCCAGCCAGTACTCCATCACTACCGGCCTGCCGCTTGCTCGAGTGGCGCTGATCGATGCAGGTCTTTACGGGGAAGATGAGTGGAGGCTTCGTCCCAACATGAGCCTGAGCTATGGGCTGCGTTTTGAAACGCAGAGTCACATCAGCGATCATGCCGACCTTGCTCCCAGGGTGAGTTTCTCCTGGGGAGTCGGGCGCGGCAAGAATCCTCCCAAGACGGTGCTGCGCGCAGGTTGGGGAATCTTCTACGACCGTTTTGCCTACGACCTGGCGCTCCAGGCAGAGCGGCTGAACGGAACCACGCAACAACAGGCGGTCGTCAGCTCGCCGAACTTTTTCTCTCCGAACGGTCCGGGGCCCGCTCCGAGCCAGCTTTCGGGTAGCTCTACATCTTCAACGATCTATCAGATTTCTCCCGATCTGCGGGCGCCCTACACCATGCAAACTGGGTTCAGCGTAGAGCGGCAGGTGGCGAAGGGCGCCACTGTCACGCTTACTTATCTCAACTCGCGTGGAGAGCACCAACTTTTTATCCGCGATATCAACGCGCCCAATGCCAGCGGCGTGCGGCCGCTCGCTGGTACTTACGGGAACGCGAATGTCTTCGCCTACGATTCGAGCGGAATCTTCAGGCAGAATCAGTTGATAGCGAATATGCGGGTAAGCGTCGGTTCCAGGCTTTCGCTGTTTGGTTTCTATTCGCTGAATTTCGCCAACAGCGATCTCGGGTCCGCAAGCTATTCGCCTACCTTATCGAGCGCTCCCGGGGGTGGATTCTCCTCGGGCGGAGCCGGCAGTTCTCCGGGCTTTTTGTCCGATTCCTTCGATCCCATGGCGGATTATGGCCGGGCGACTTTTGATGTACGTCACCGCGCCGTACTCGGCGGGAACATTGCGATGCCTTATGGCTTCCGGCTCAATCCCTTTATGTTGGTGACCTCCGGCAGGCCATTTGACATCACGCTGGGACAAGATCTGAACGGCGATTCCATATTCAACGACCGGCCGGCGTTTGCGGCCCCCGGCACTGGCGGCAAAGTAACTCCTTTTGGAACCTTTAATACAGGGGTTCCGCTTCCTGGCCAGACAATCGTTCCCATCAACTCCGGCACTGGAACTGCCTCGTTTACTTTGAATTTGCGACTCAGCAAGAGCTTTGGCTTTGGTCCAAAGCTTGACCGCGCGTCAGCTGCGGATGTTTCAGGCGGACCGGGAGGACCGGGGGGGCGGGGCGGAGCAGGTGGTCCCGGGGGTGGAGGATTGGGGCCTCGCGGACTGAGCGGTGGCGGCGGCCCCAGAGGCGGTCCGTTCGGCGCTGCTCCAGCTACCCGCCGCTACAATCTGACCTTCACGGTTGCCGCGCGTAACGTGTTGAATCACCCTAACTTAGCGATGCCGGTCGGCAATCTGAACTCGCCGCTATTTGGGCAGTCTAATGCGCTGATGGGGCCGCCATTCTCTTCCGGTTCGGCCAATCGCCGCATCGATCTGCAGATGCTGTTCAACTTTTAGAGCGACTTTTTTGACCGATTTCGCACGTATTTTGCACTGCTTTTTTGCGAAGGCTATGTCCGATAATGCGCGGATTGGCGAGCTGACTGGCACATTAGTGGGTATTCCGCTCCGACTGTTTGATGCAGTCCATCAGCAGCACTTCTGATTCCACGCTGTTATGGGATTGCGAGTTCCTTCGCTTCGCTCAGGATTTCGGCAGGCGGCTCAGACGCCGCCTCAACGCCTCAACTTCGCTCCCTGCGGTCGCTCAGAATGACACCCCAGAGTTGTTAAATTACTTTTGGAACGCGGCGCTTGCGCCAGGCGAAGAAACTTCCCCACTCAAGCAAAGGAAGCTTGAGTGGGCCACCTGTGCGGCGCTTGCGCTGGGCGAAGAAACTTCCCCACTCAAGCAAAGGAAGCTTGAGTGGGCCACCCGGCCAGAGTTGTTAAATTACTTTTGGAACGCGGCGCTTGCGCTGGGCGAAGAAACTTCCCCACTCAAGCAAAGGAAGCTTGAGTGGGCCACCCGGCCCGGCCGTCGAAGGTCGGAGGACAAGGTACCGCGACACTGGTCCTAATTCCCACATCTGCCAAAAACGGGCAGATATGGGGCACCATCGCACAACTCCCACATCTGCCAAAAACGGGCAGATGTGGGGCACCTGCTACGTGATAGGAAAGAATTCTCCGTACCTCGGACGGCTACTTGAGAGGAAAGAAGACGGAGAAACATGTGCCGGTGCGTCCTGCTCTGGTGACGGTACGAAGCCGGAGCGTTCCATCATTCTTCTCGATTATGCCGGAGGTGATCCACAATCCCAGGCCGGTTCCCGCCTCGCCTTTGGTGGTGAAGAACGGCTCGAATATCTTCCCGCGAACCTCGGCGGGGATGCCGGGCCCATTGTCGGCGACGACGACGCGCAGCCCACGTTGCCCGGTGCGCCAATCTCTGGACGCGAAGGCGTGTAATCTTATTTTCCCGTTTCGTTCGACGGCTTCAACGGCATTGCCAAACAGATTGGCGAACACCTGCCGTATCTCACTGGGCAGGCCGAGGAGCTCCTGCTCGAACCGGACCTGCTTTTCGATCTGAATACCTGCCGCTTCGATCTTTCTTATGAAGAGCGCAACGACGCTGTCGAAGATTTCCGCTATGTTCACCGGCACCGGCTTGCTTGACTCGCGCTGGAAGGCCAGCATGTGCCGCGTCATCTGGGTGACGCGAGCGACCTCCTGCGAGGCCAGCGCGACGTGTTGCCGCGCTGCTTGCAGGTCGGGAGCAATATCCATCAGGTAAAGCAGGTTGCCGACCGTATCCAGCGGGTTATGGATTTCGTGCGCCAGGGTAGCGGCAAGGCGTCCCGTGACGGCCAGCCTCTCACTGTGGCGAACGGCCTTCTCGGCTTTTCGCTTCTCAACTACGTCGTGGAATACCAGGACGACGCCAGTGATTTCGCCGTCTTGGCTTCGAATCGGCGCACCGCTGTCTTCGATCGGGACTTCCGTTCCGTCGCGGCTGATAAGAGCCGTGTGATTGGCCAGCCCCACCACCTGCCCCATCCGAACTACCTTGGCCACCGGACTCTCCGGCTTCTCCCGGGTCATTTCGTTGACGATGTTGAAGACTTCTTCCAGATCACGCCCTTGGGCTTCGGAGAGGGGCCAACCGGTCAGTTTCTCCGCCACTGCGTTCATGAAGATGACCTTGCCCCGCGCACAAGTCGAGATCACGGCGTCGCCGATGCTGCGCAGAGTGGTTGCCCAACGCTCTTCGCTGGCGCGGAGAGCTTCTTCGGCCTGGGCGTTGGCGGCACGCATGCGCAGCGTTCCAATGCCATACGTCAGGTCGGCGGACAGTTCAGTCAGCAGATGGACTTCACCTTCCGAGAACGCATCCGGCTCCCGGGAATAGATGGTGATTGCCCCAAAGGACTTATCGTCCTCTTTGAGAGGAACCACCAGCGAGGAAGCATAGCCGCGCTTGACGGCCGCTTCGCGCCACGGCAGAAATGCGGGGTCCGTCAGCATGTTGCGGCATATCGACGGTTGTCCGGTGCGGATGGCGGTGCCGGTGGGACCGCGCCCACGTTCGCTGTCGGCCCAGGTGATCCGCATCGTCTCCAGATATCCCTCTTCAAAACCGGCGGAGGCGATGGGCCGGACAGTCTTGTTTTCGTCATTCCCGGCAAAGCCAATCCACACCATCGCATAACCGCAATCTTCGTTGATGATGCGACACACCTGTTGGAGGAATGCCGGTTCATCGGTGGCATGCATCAGCGCCTGGTTGCTGTTACTCAGGGCCGTAAGCGTGCGATTGAGCTTCCGGAGCTGTTCTTCCGCCCGCTTGCGCTCGCTGATGTCATTAAAAATGATTGCGACCTGCCGCTTTTCCGGCTCGCCGACGCGATAGGCATGCACGTCATACCAGCGATTCAAGGCTCTGGCTTCGTTCTCAAAATGCGCCGGTTCACCGGTCAATGCAATTTTCCCGTAAATCTCAAACCAATGGGCCTCATGAGCCGGGGCAAGCTCACGCATTAGTTTCCCCTCCGCCTCATGCAGCCCGGTTTGCTTTTCAAAAGACGCGTTGACCTCCAGGAAACGGTAATCGGCAGGCCTGCCCTGCGCGTCAAAAATCATCTCAATGATGCAAAACCCTTCGTCCATGTTGGTGAACAGGGTGCGGTATTGCTGCTGGCTCTCCGCCAGCGCCGCTTTGCTTCTCTGCAAAGCCAGCTCTTTTTCCGCGGCTGCAGCCCGTTCCCGGCTCCGGCCGTAGCGCTCGGCCACGACGCTCATGAACACGCCCATGAGGCAGAACAGAGCCAGACCGACCGCGTCGGCAGGCTTCTCGATGGCGAATTGTCCTACCGGGGGGAGAACCCAATAACTAACAACCAGCGCGCTCAATGCGGTGGCTACCAACCCCGCCCACTGGCCAGCCAGCAGCGCCACAAGCATTACTGCCGGGTAGAAGGTGAGATAGGTCGGCAATTCGGCATGAAGGGCACTGACCATGGCCAGGCGCCAAACGAGTGCCAGTGCCACCGCGACGACAGCGATTGTGTAGCGAGCAAACGGTCGATTCAGCACGCTTGTCCTCTCGGGGCGCAGAAACGCTCGGGACGTGGCTTTTCCGGCAAGAGCGGTTCCGCAACAGGATGAACGAAAGGCCGCTGGTTAACAAGAGAGAAGTTGCTGCAATGCGTTGAAAAGCGCGGCAGGATGCTCGCCCTTCACGGCGAAGCCATCTACCCATTGCAGCACTTCCTCGGGAAACTTTACGTAGGCTGAGAAAAGCAGGATTTTTACGTTGGGGTTCAGGCGCTTGAGCGCGATCGCGACCTCGTCGCCATTCATTTCCGGCATCGCGTAGTCGAGGACGACGGCGGAAACCGGATGAGACACGAATAATTCCAAACCTTCGCGCCCGCTGGTGGCGGTCAGCACCTTATAGCCTCGAGTCTCGAGCAGCATCTTGCGGACCCGAAGGCCGATGGGCTCGTCGTCGATGCATAAAATCATGCCGTCCATCGTAGAGTATCCGGTCGGCTGGCTGTCGGTGAGCATTGCACTCAGCCTACGTGGCTAATCGCACAAACTGATGTGATGTGTATCACAAATCGCGCGTAATGCCTCGGAAACAAGGAAATTAGGCAACACTATTTTATCTCACCCCGCCCCGGGGAAGGACTTCCAACGGCCGTCCGATTGAGCTAGCATAGCAACAGAGTCTCTCAAGAAAAAACGCTGATGTGTGCGCGGCAAAGGAGGGCAAAATGGCCTCTTACGCAACGCTTCCACCCAATGACACAGTCGGCATAGCGGCTCGGTTGTTCGAACAAATCACCGCAAAACTATCCTGCAAGAATTTCCGTGTGCGATTCTGGGACGGCAGCTCCTGGGGAGCGGCGGCGCGCCCCAGTTTCACGCTCGTCCTCAAGAACCCGTGGTCGCTACGCCAGTTGTTTCTCTCGCCAAGCGAGTTGTCGGTCGGCGAGTCGTTTATTCACGATGATTTCGACGTTGAAGGCGATCTCGAAGCCGCATTTGAATTCGCGGACCGCCTGTTTGCCGAAGAGCTGCCGCTGGCGGCGAAGCTGCGGCTTCGCGCCATGGCGGCGGTGCCAAGACGATTCATTAAGGGACGCGGGGCAGCGGAACAGAAAGGCAGGCCGCATTCGGCGGAACGCGACCGGGCGGCTGTCCGTTACCACTACGACGTTTCCAATGACTTTTTTAAACTCTTTCTCGACCAGCGCATGATCTATTCCTGCGCCTATTTCAGATCGCCGGACGACGATCTTGATACCGCGCAGCAGCAGAAGCTGGATTATCTCTGCCGCAAGCTGCGACTGAAAGCGGGCGAGCGATTGCTGGAACTGGGATGCGGCTGGGGAGGGTTGCTGATCCACGCCGCACGCGAGTATGGCGTCGATGCCTACGGCATCACGCTGAGCGTTGCCCAGGCCGAACTGGCACGCGAGCGCATTCGCCAAGCGGGACTGGCTTCGCGCTGCAAGGTGGAGGTTTGCGATTACCGGGCAATCGAAGCGGAACAGCAGTACGACAAACTGGTCAGCGTCGGAATGTTCGAGCACGTCGGCGAAGCGCTGTTGCCGGAATACTTCAGCAAGGCTTGGCGCTTGCTTCGTCCGGGAGGCGTGTTCCTGAATCATGGGATCGCGCTGTCCGCCACTTGGCAACGCAACGGAGGAGCATCGTTCGTTGAGAAATATGTTTTCCCGGATGGCGAACTGGTTCCGCTCAACACGACGGTTCGCGCCGCCGAGAGCTGCGGTTTTGAAGTGCAGGATGTGGAAAACCTCCGCAAACATTACGAAATCACGCTGCGGCACTGGTCGGACAGATTGCATGCGAACGCCGAAGAGGCGCGCCGCCTCACCGACGATGCCACATACCGGACATGGCGCATCTATATGGCCGGGTCGGCGCACGGCTTCCGCGTGGGCCGGATGAATCTGTGCCAGTTGCTGCTGAACAAGTCGGAGCATGGACGCAGCGAGCTGCCGCTTACCCGCGAAGATTGGTACGCGTAAAGAGGATTGGCGGAGCTTGTTTCATAAATCGGTGTCAGAGGAAAACGAATCCCCTCAGGGGCTAAAGCCCCTATCCTTGCTGGCTATTGACGGACGGGCTGAAGCCCGTCCCCTTCAACGCGGCTGAAGCGCGCCCCTTTAAAACTATTTGCGAAACAGGCTCTATTCATAGAAGGAGATTGGGTCATAGAAGGAGATCAGGCGGGCGGACAGCGGGACGGCGGGCGGAGCAGCGCACCGGGACGGTTGCTGATCTCGGCGGCTGATCACAAGCCAGGATTTGCTATTGTGTAGGCGGAGCAGATGTCCTCGGAATGCACCGTCCCTCGGCAAATCGATGGCTGGTTGCCATCGCCGTCATGTCCAGCGCTGTGATGGAAGTGCTGGATACGTCGGTAGTGAATGTGAGTTTGCCGCACATTGCCGGCAACCTGTCCTCGACGGTCGACGAGGCGACCTGGGTCCTGACCTCCTACATCGTCGCCAACGCGGTGATCCTGCCGATCACGGGATGGCTGGCGAATTATTTTGGGCGTAAAAAGCTGCTGTTGACGGTGGTCACCGGATTTACGGTTTCCAGCCTACTCTGCGGACTCGCGCCCAATCTGCCGCTGCTGGTTTTGTTTCGTGTACTGCAGGGCACCACCGGCGGCGGTTTGCAGCCCATATCGCAAGCTGTTCTGCTGGAGGAGTTCCCCGGGCCGGAGCGCGGCAAGGCGATGGCTTTCTGGGGCATGGGCATTGTGACCGCTCCTATCCTGGGGCCAACTCTCGGCGGCTGGATTACCGATGCCTATTCCTGGCGTTGGGTCTTTTACATCAACCTGCCGGTCGGAATCTTCAGCCTGCTGATGATTTCGCTGTTCGTTGTCGACCCGCCCTACATAAAGCGCGGCAAGTTGCGTCTGGATGCGCTTGGCTTGGCGATGCTTGCCATCGGAATGGGTGCGCTGCAAATCATGCTGGACAAGGGCCAGGAGGAAGACTGGTTCGGTTCGCGGTTTATCGTGACACTGGCCGTGTTGGCGGTGGTGGGCCTGGTGGCGTTTGTGATCAGGGAATTGCTGGTGCCGCAGCCGCTGGTGCGTTTTCGCCTGTTGCGTTACCGAACGTTTACGGTGGGCATTTTCCTGGCCTGGATGCTCGGCTTCGTGCTCTATGGAAACCTCGTCCTGCTGCCGCTTTTCATGCAGACGCTGCTTGGCTGGACGGCGCAAACGGCCGGCCTGTGGACCAGCCCGCGGGGGATTGGCACCGCTCTTCTGATGCCGTTGGTGGGTTACCTGCTGGGCAAGAGATGGGATGCGCGCTGGATGCTGGTGCTGGGATTCGCAATGACCGGCGTCGCCTGTTTCGGCTACTCGACCATGAGCCTGGATTCCGGCACCTGGGATATTTTTTGGTATCAGATGCTCCAGGGCACTGGGATGGCCTTTGTATTTGTTCCGTTGACGACCATCACCATGGAAATGATCCCGCGCGAAGAGATCGGATACGCCACCAGTCTGTACAGCGTGATGCGCAACATCGGATCGAGCGTGGGGATCTCCTTCGTGACGACCTGGCTGGCGCGGCGGGCGCAGGTTCACCAGTCGATGCTGGTGGCGCACGTTACCCCCTACGATCAACAGTTCCGCATGCTGATGGGAGATGCCCGCGGGTTGATGATGCAGGGGGGCTCGGATGCGAGCACGGCAAGCATGCAGAGCATGTCGGCGATTTATAATCTGGTGCAGCGGCAGGCTTCATTGCTCAGCTTTGCGGAAACATTCCAGGTCATGGGTGTTCTCTTTATGCTTTGCATACTGGCTGTTTTGATCATGAAAAAGCCGGCGCACAAGCGGTCTGTGGGCTAATTCGGAGTTACCGGATAAAACTGTGTCCCCTAATACACCTAGTTCATCTTCGATCCGGCTGTCGCCCCCATTATATTTGGCGGTGGAACTTGTCCCTGCTTCAACATCCCAAGCGTCATCATCAGTTGAAATGTGTCCCGAGCGGGTCCGCGAAAACTCCAATTGCAATTTTCAAAGGAAGTATTTATCCACTCAAAAGCTCCGCCGGAATAAAAAAGACGGCAGTTTTTGAGCTTGCAGTTGATGAAGACATGTTCCTCGACAACGAGGGCGACGTCCGTTAGCGTAGCGCCTTCGTGAACTGTGATTGGCATGGGACCCCCTTAAGGTTCAGACCATTTAGCCACGAATTCGGCTCTAATTTTACGCATCATCTCGAAAGCCTCACGGCCTTTCGGAGTATCGAATGGCGGTTGTGGACCTGCGGGAAGTTCCGGGGGCATCGCGCTAATGGGTATTTTGACTTTACCGTTTTCCGTTTCGTAACCAGTTAGGTGGAGTTGCATCCAGTAGATGAGAAGCTTGACCTCGGACCACGGGATATTCATTGAGGAAAACTGCTCAATGGTTGGCTTTAAAGGGTCACGATGATCATATAGCCCAAAAATTAGCTTCATATCGAACGCGTTAGATTCAACTACGATGCTGTTGGCATATCCTGAAGAAAAAGTTTCCTCATCGCGCTTAAACTCCACCTTCTTGACAGAGGTAGAGATGGCGGGGATAGGAGCCTTATCTTGTGCGTCTTCCATAAATCCTCTCAGGCAGCGGCCGTCAGTTCGCCTTGACGGACCATATTTGCGGTGGGTAGACCGACGGCCCCTTGATCTTGACTCGCTTCGTGAACTAACTCACTTGCCGCAGCAGGGTGGCTCTCTTCTAACATGGATGACAAAAAATTCATGGCTGTCGATACAGGGGATGCGGCAGGCTCGATTGAGGCTTCCGCAAACATTGTGTCACCCAGATGCTCGGAAAATACTTCTCCGGCGTAAACCGCAGTTATTTTAGGATACACAAAATTAGAAACTGCTACGGATTGCGTGAAAATTCCTGCTTTTTCATCTGCTTCAGGCAACAGCGCAGTATCTTCTAAATAACTCGGGACAGTGAACGATGCACGATCAAGATTGACCGCATAGTCGAGAACGCGGGAAAACGGAACAAAATCAACATGAAATCCCACGTCGCATGCAGACGCGATTTTCAGCAGCGTCGAAATTGTGAGTTTTCCATAACTGGGGTCCTCCAATTTGGAAACCCATGCTTGTGCCATCCCTGCTTTTTCGCCTAGTTCTTTCTGTGTAAGATCGCGATCTTCCCGTAATGCTCGAATCTTGAGAGGAAGCCGCGAATAGATTTGTTCCGCAACGAAAGCATCGCGGTATTCTTTGTCCTCTAATTTCTTAAGAAGCTGCTCACGTAAACTCATGCTCACAGGTAGGCCACCCTTCCTCTATAACCCTCTTCCGCCGATGTACGGCAGATGCACCATCTCCAGCGGGTATTTTCCCATCTTTTTCGATGGTGCCGATTAACAGAGTGAATACTCTGCGCCCGGGACCATAGCACCCCAGGGGCCGATATTCAACGCCTCCGCTCCCGGCGCGTATTTCCCATATATCTTTGTACCCACAATCACTTATGTATTGAGGGGGAATCACGGGGAACGCTTGCAAGGTAATAATCATCGTGTCTATTCGGGCTTGAGCCCTTTTTGGTAGACCTGATGTCCATGCAAGAATTTCGTTAACTAGAATCCGTTTTGTTCCATCCGTGCTTGGTCGCTGGTAGTCTCGAAATGTCCACTCGCTCATAAATATTATAACAAAAATCTTATTTATCAAGTAAAATCCACTTGACATCCGCATAAGTATTTTCTTATACTGGGTATGTCTATGAAAAATAAAGGCCAGCGCGACAACCGTGATCCGATTGAAACGCTGGCCTTTGACTCTCTTGTGGGGCTGGCTTGGGGCTGCCTATGGACCCTAGACCCGGACGGCAGGGGATTCGATTTTCCCCAGCTCCACTATTCAACAGCGCCCCGTCCGTAGCTGGTAACTGCGGAACGAAGCGTGTCCTCGGGTTGAGCCAAGGACAGGGTTTGCACCCGGCGTCATTTTGGCTCCGTTGTCTCGAAGAAAGCAAGGCCAAAATGACCTGCCTTAGGACGCTACTCACAAAGCGGTCTGTCGATGGGGCTGCCGAACCCTCGTGAGACAATGAATTTTAAGTTCCAACAAGTTTAGAGCGTACTCATGATTCAGTTGTCCGGGGCCGGCAAACGCTTTGGCCCGAAACTCCTGTTCGAAAACCTCGATTGGCTGATTACTCCGCAGGATCGCGTGGGCCTGGTCGGCGCGAACGGCAGCGGCAAGTCGACGCTGCTGAAGGTGCTCGCCGGGCCGGAGTCGCTTGACTACGGTTCGATTACGCGCGCCCGGGGCATTACCGCCGGGTATCTTCCTCAGGATGGATTGCAACTGGCTGGACGATCGGTTTTCGACGAGTGTCTTTCCGTCTTTGACGATCTTCACCAGATGCACCGCGAGATGGAGGAGCTGGCGCAGCGCATGGGCGAACTCGACCTGGCCGACGCCGAGTACGCGCAGATCGGCGATCGTTTCCAGAGCCTGGAGGGCACCATCCGCACGCGCGAGGGGTACGCAATCGAGGCTCAAGTGGGAACGGTGCTGGCCGGGCTGGGTTTCCGCAAAGAGGACTGGCCGCGAAGGACGGAAGAGTTTTCCGGCGGCTGGCAGATGCGCATTGCGCTGGCGAAATTGCTGCTGGAAAAACCGAACCTGCTGCTGCTGGACGAGCCGACGAACCATCTGGACCTGGAAACGCGCAACTGGCTGGAAGATTATCTGCGCAATTATCCGTACGCCTACGTGGTGATCTCGCATGACCGCTATTTCCTGGACGTTACGGTCGAAAAGACGCTTGAGATCTGGAACCGCGGCGTTCACTTCTATAGCGGCAACTACGAGAAGTATCTGCGGGAGAAGCAGCAACGCAAGGATTCGCTGGACGCCGCCTACCGCAACCAACGCGAGCGCATTGAGCAACTCGAAGCTTTCATCAGCCGCTTCCGCTATCAGGCGACCAAAGCCAAGCAGGTGCAGAGCCGCATCAAGGAACTTGAGCGCATGGAGCGCATCGAGGTTCCGCAGGAAGAAAGGACGATTCACTTTACGTTCCCGCAGCCCAAGCCAAGCGGGCGCGTGGTGGCCGAGTTCAAAGACGTGGCGAAGCGCTACGGCGAGAAAGAAGTCTTCGCCGATGTGTCTTTCATCATCGAGCGCGGCGACCGCATAGCGCTGGTCGGCGTGAACGGGGCGGGGAAGTCGACGCTGATCAAGCTGCTGGCCGACATGGAACGGCTTAGCGGCGGCCAATATCACGTCGGGCACAACGTTGAGATCGACTACTTCGCGCAGGATCAGTACAAGGAACTGAATCCGGAGGCGCGCATGATCGACGATCTTGGACGCGTTGCACCGCAGAAAACACAGCCCGAGCTGCGCACCCTGCTGGGGAGCTTCCTGTTTCCCGCCGACGAGGTGTTCAAGCGCATCGGAGTGCTTTCCGGGGGCGAGCGAAACCGCTACGCGCTGGCGCGCATGCTGCTGCAACCCTCGAATTTTCTGCTGCTCGACGAGCCGACCAACCACCTTGACCTGCGCGCCAAGGACGTGCTGCTGGAGGCACTGGAGAAATTTACGGGCACGGTGGTCTTCGTCTCGCACGACCGCTACTTCATCGACAAGCTGGCGACGCGCGTCTTTGAAGTGGCCGATGGCGCCGTGAATGTTTTTCCCGGCAACTACGAAGACTACCTCTGGCGCAAGCAGCAGCAGGCGAATGCGGCAGCGGCCACCGGCGACGGGCCGGCGAAGAACGCTTCGGCGGAGGCAAACGGCTGGCAGGCCGAGCCCGACTCCAAGCCGGAAGCCAGGAGACGCGTGAACCCGATCAAGTTGCGCCAGATGACGGAGCGCTGTCAGGAGCTGGAAGAAGCGATCGCGCGCGTCGAGGCCGAAATCGCCGATGCCGAGCAGGCATTGACCGTGTTCGTGAGCGCGGAAGAGACTCAGCGCATTGTCGAATTACTGGCCGGCAAGCGCGGCGAACTGGAGGCGCTGGTGACGGAGTGGTCTGAGATCTCCCACTTCCTTGAAGGCAACGCCGCAAAATGCTAGAGCTTGTTTCATAAATCGATGCCAGAGGAAACAGCGAATCTCCTCAGGGGCTAAAGCCCCTATCCTTGCTGGCTATTGACGGACGGGCTGAAGCCCGTCCCCTTCAACGCGGCTTTAGCTGAAGCCGCGCCCCTTCAAAGAACTATTTGTGAAACATGCTCGGTTAGTCATAAGAAACTACCCCACGTTAGCCCAGTCACCCCAACGAGCCGAGCCTCGTTGGGGACCCCGACACGGGCGAACGTGGGGCACCGTCGGGCACAGGATTTGTTCTGCTGCGCTCAGAACTACCGTACATTCGCCAACTGCGGGCGAATGTGGGCCACCGTCCATCCTTGTGCTATTCTGTTTTTCTTTACTTCCTGACTGCGGTGCTCGACAGCCTCGGTTGGCCTCCCGCGGACCCACTTGCCGTGGCCAGTGTTGTGTGCAGGCCGATTTAATTCTCGGGGATCGCGATTATTCTTATGAAGACGAATCAAGTTGCATGCTGGATTTTATCTGCGATGCTTCTCGGGTATGCGGCGGGCTCGGCATCGGCTCAAGAGCGGACGAAGGATCCCTTGGCGGAACCTCCGCGGAACTCTGTTCAGGGAGCTGAGCAGAACTCCGGTGTCCAGGAGCACACGCAGAACCCGTTGTCGGATTCGGGAACCAAAGCCGGCCCGGAGAAGCCAACCGATGCGCGGACCAAGAATCCGTTGTCCGCAGAAACGCAAGCGACTCCAGAGAAACATGAGGCGCAGCTCGAGCGCGGCTTGCCGAAGAACTTCCTGAAAGATCAAATTGCCATTTGGACAAGTCCGGCCTACGTCAGGACCGCGGATTCGTTGTGGCTGGTTCCGTTTCTCGGCGTAACGGCCGGGTTCATCGCGACCGATCGGGCGGCCGTGAGCGATATGCCGAGCGCGCCGAGTACGGTGAATCGCTTCAAGAATGTCTCCGATTACGGACTGTACGGCACGGCGGCTCTTTCCGGCGCGATGTATCTTTCGGGAGTGATGTGGAACAATCCGCATCAGCGTGAAACCGGTTGGCTGGTCGGCGAGGCCGTGCTCGACGGGTTCGTGGTAGATACCGCCATACAGCAGATTACGCGGCGGCAAAGGCCGTTCTCTTCCAGCCACCCGGGACAATGGTTCCAGTCATCCGGCGACGCTTTCCCGTCCACCCATGCGATGGCGACTTTTGCGGCAGCGGCAGTCATCACCCGCGAATACCCCGGCTTACTGACCGATTTGCTGGCCTACGGCACGGCAGGGACAGTGGCTTCGATGCGCGTTCTGGGCCAGCAGCATTCGCCGTCGGACGTTGTTGTGGGCAGCATGATCGGGTACCTGATCGGCAGGCATGTGTACGCGGCTCATCACAATCCGGAGCTGCCTGGAGACGCGATCGGAACCGTGGTGAAAACCAAGGCCATCGAGTCTGCGGGGCCCAGGTTTGTGGCGTCGCCTTATGTCCCAATGGATTCGTACGTTTATCCGCTACTGGACAGGCTGATCGCCTCCGGCGCCGTGAACAGCGGAATTCTCGGCCAGCGGCCGTGGACGCGCGCCGAGTGCGCGCGGCTCGTACATGAGGGAGGCGAGCGGGTGAAGGCCGGCTCGGAAGAATCGCGGATCGTTGACGTATTGCGACGGGAGTTCGCGGACAATCTCGAGGCTTCGGGCACGCAGCCATCGAAGATGATCTCGATCGATGAATTCTACACGCGGGCCCAGGTCATCAGCGGAACGCCTCTGAATGACAGCTTCCACTTTGGCCAAACGCTCTACGACGATTACGGCCGGCCCTACTGGAAAGGCTTCAACAACATCTCCGGCATAACCGGCTCAGCGGTTACGGGCAGATTCGTCATGTATGGCCGCGGCGAGTATCAGCATGCCCCGGCGGTGCCCGCCTATTCGGCAAGCGTGCAGCAGTTTGAAGCATTCGCTGATGGATTAACGTCCCCCCCTCCGCACGGTAACGCCCAGACAGATGTGTTTCGCTTGATTGAAGGCTATGCCGGCGTGCAGTTCAGCAAGCTTTCACTTACGGTGGGGAAAGAGAGCTTATGGTGGGGGCCGACCGTCAGCGGGCCCTTCCTCTTCAGCAATAATGCCGAACCCATCTATATGGCGCGATTGTCGCAGACTTCGCCGATCCGCCTGCCATGGATCTTCGGGTATCTCGGGGCGTTCAAGGTTGACACATTTTTCGGCAAGATGTCGGGACACCTGTATCCCGATGGGCCTTATGTTCACGGCCAGAAAGTCAGTCTCAAACCCACGCCTGACCTGGAGCTGGGATTTACGCGGACCATGATCATTGGCGGCAAGCCGGACTCTGCGTTGTTGTGCGATCCCTCTTTTAACCCATGTCCAGGACATCCCCTGACGTTGGGCTATTTTTGGAACGGATTCACGAGTGCAGGAGACACTCTAGCCAACATTCCTGGCAGTGCGTCAGACGTAGGCGATCGCCGGGGCGGCTTTGATTTCACGTACCGGGTGCCCGGATTACGAGACTGGCTGACCCTCTATGGGGACTTTTTTACCGACGACGATCCGTCTCCGTTGGCTGCTCCACGCCGATCGGCGATCATGCCGGGTATCTACTTAGTCAAGTTCCCGTTTCTGCACAAACTTGATTTCCGCGCTGAAGCGCCCATGACGGCCCAATCGGCGATCAGTTTATCCCGGGGCACATTCTTCTACTTCAATGGCGCCTATCACGACGGTTACACCAACAAAGGATTTCTGCTGGGTGATTGGATTGGAAGGCAGGCGAAGGGACTCTATCTTTCGAGCCGATATCTGATTTCTCCGCTGGCGAATGTTCAGTTTACATTCCGCAACCAGGTTACCGATCCGCATTTTATTCCCGGAGGGGGCACGCTAAATGACTTCCGAGTCACGGCCGAGTTCCCCCTGGGGCAGTTGTTCAGCCTTTCGAGTTTTGTGCAATATGAGCGCTGGAATATTCCGATGCTGGTTTCCGGGGCGCAGCACAACGTCACAAGTTCGGTGGAACTGAAGTACCGGCCCAACTGGCGCTGGCGGGGAAACTGAGGGAAACGTAAGTCACCCGCGGCCAGGCGAATGTCGGCGGCGTTGCCTCTTACGCCAGCAGTTCGGGTTGTGTTATCTTTCGTACTGTTCACCGTCAGAATCAGAATTTCCGGGCTGCTATGCGCGAGAGATTCTGCCCCGTCCATGACCCCATCGGATGGGGCATGTATCGACCTAACGAAGCAGCCGGGAAGGGATGGCCTGGAAAAGACATTCATGAGAAAACACTTTGCAATCGGAGTGCTCTGCGGTCTGATTTTTTCCGCTCTGGCGGGGTTCGGGCAGAGCCTTCCCTCCTTGGGCGCGGGAGGTGAGCAGAGAAATCCATCCAGCGGTGTCGACTGCGCGGCCAACCCCACTGATCCAAGTTGTACTAACCAAACCAGTTCTGAAGGGTCTTCTCAACCCGACCGAACACCTCAAGTCAAGGTTCCTTCGCTGGTAATCGATGACACGCGTGCGAGCGGTTTTGGTCAGCAGCGCGAGGGGACTTCGAGCGCAGCGCAAACTCCCGGAGCCGCCAAGCAGGAAGCTGCCCCCACGGAATTCCAGAATTTTGTCGCCAGTTCGCTCGGCGTAAATCTGCCGATCTACGGAAAGAAGCTATTTCTTAGCCCACCGACGACGTTTGCGCCAGTGGAGCAGGTGCCCGTGCCTGTCGATTATGTAATCGGACCCGGCGACAAACTGATGATTAGAATTTGGGGGCAGGTCGATATTCAGGAGAGCACGATCGTCGACCGCAACGGGCAAATTTTTATCCCCAAGGTCGGAGCTATTGCACTGGCGGGCGTTAGGTTTGCCAACTTGGAAGATCACCTGAGACGCGAAATTGGAAGAGTCTACCGCAATTTCGAGGTCTCAGCGTCTCTCGAGCAGTTACGTACGGTCGAAATCTTTGTTCTGGGGCATGCAAAAAGTCCGGGCCGTTACACAGTCAGTTCACTCAGCACATTGGTCAATGCGCTGTTTGCTTCAGGAGGGCCGTCTGCCAGCGGTTCGATGCGCAATATCGAACTGAAGCGCGAGGGCAAGACAATAACCACATTCGATGTCTATGACCTGCTGGTCTTTGGAGACAAATCGAAGGATGTTTCGCTGCTTTCCGGTGATGTGATCTATATCGCTCCCATCGGCCCGCAGATAGCGATTGCCGGCAGCATCAACGTGCCTGCCATATACGAAATCAAGAACGAGGATCTCCGGGGAGCTATTCGTCTGGCCGGTGGGCTCACATCGATGGCCAGCGGCCAGCAACTGAGCGTTGAGCGGATTGAGAACCACGCCAGCCGGACGGTTGAGACGGTGTCCTTGGACACGCAGGGATTGAGCACGAAGCTTCAGGACGGAGATGTCATTCGAGTTACCGCAATCGTGCCGCGATTCGACAATGCGGTTACCTTGCGCGGAAACGTCGCGAATCCGGGAAGATATCCGTGGAGGAAGGGGATGCGGCTCAGCGACCTGATTCCGAACAAGGATGTACTCCTGACCCGCGCCTTCTGGAACGCGCAGAATCAGTTGATTGGCGGTTGCGAACCGGCCAAATCGGTCGATATCCCCGCGACCGCAAGTTACATGCAGACGCCCAAGGAGATGGCGGGTGCGCACGGAACAGCGGATCAGAAGCGCAACGGGGCGCAATTGGCACAGCCGACGCAACGGCAATTGCAGACCAGAAAAATTCCAGCGCTGCAGGAGCTGACGCAACCGTGCAGCCGTACGATCGAGAACGAGGCGGAATTGGGAGCCGACATCAGGAGCGGCGCGCCTGAGATTAACTTCGATTATGCGTTGGTCCAGCGTCTCAATCCGGTGGATCTGACAACCCGGCTGATTCCCTTCAATCTGGGCAAATTGATCCTGCAGCACGATCAATCGGCCGATCTTGAACTCGAGGCCGGCGACATTGTCATGATCTTCTCCCAGCGGGACGTGCGGGCGCCGCTGCAGAAGCAATCAAAGTTCATACGCGTCGAAGGCGAAGTGGGCGCGCCCGGGGTGTACAAGATTCAACCCGGAGATAGTCTTCGTACGGTTATCCGCCGCGCCGGCGGAGTTACCCCGGAGGCATACCTGTTTGCGACACAGTTGACACGCGAGTCGGTCCGACTGGACCAGCAGAGCATGCTTCAGCGCACCACCGCGACAATGGTTGCGCAGGACGAAGCTCAGCGGCAGGCGTTGGGGCAAGTGCAGAACGCCATGGCCACCGGCCGAATCGTATTGCAGATGCGGCCTTCCGCCACATCGATAGATGACTACCCCGAAATCGTGCTGGAAGACGGCGATAAGGTCCTGATTCCGCCCCAGGTGAAGACGGTAAACGTGGGCGGTGCAATTTATAACCAGAGCGCGTACCTCTATCACTCCGGAATGCGTGTCCAAGATTATGTAAAATTGGCCGGCAACGGTACGAGAGCGGCGGACTTAAAGCATCTCATCGTGGTCAGGGCTGACGGATCAATTTTGGGCCCGCCTGGAGGCGCCGCCGGGTTTTGGAAAAGCAATCTGAAGAGCACGCACGTAATTCCCGGGGACACGATTGTGATTCCTGCTAAGGGTCCGCCCGGGACGCTGGCAAGGAACCTGCAGCTTTGGACGCAAATTGCTGGCCAACTGGCAATTACGGCAGCCTCTCTGGCTGTGGTCACGGGCTTTTAGGGGCAAGGCGAGGCAGGCGAGGACCGCATCGCTGCCGGGCCGTGTTCACGGTGTGGGAAACAATATCTTTTGCGGGCGGGACCTCACGCGGGCTGCGTCGAGCCGCCTCCCCAAAGGCGGGAGCGAGCGACCAGAACGATTGGAGTTTCGGGGTTTGATGAGAGCGGCAGGACAATATCCATCGAAGAGAAGCCGGACGTAACACAGGGTCGGCCTGTGGCTGTCGAGCCGACGTTGACTGGGCTCACCCTTATCGATGTCGGGGCGTCGCTAGTTGCCGGTCCCAGAAAGCACTACCAGAATGGTACGAATCAGAATCTTCAGATCCAGCCAAAGGGACCAATTTTCAATATATTCCAGATCGTATTTAATGTAACTGTCGAACGATGGGTCTTGTCTGGCTGAGATCTGCCATAGCCCCGTAATACCAGGAATAACCTCCAGCTTGCGCAAGTGCTCTACCTGATACTGCAGATATTCCTGCAGGGCAGGCGGGCGCGGACCGACCAAGCTCATCTCTCCCTTAAGCACATTGAGCAACTGTGGCAACTCGTCGATGCTGTAGCGACGCAGGAACCGACCGAGACGAGTCACCCGTGGATCATTGGATATCTTAAAAAGCGGGCCTTCCCGCTCATTCAAATGGGCGAGGCCGTCGATCAACTTGTCCGCATCCATCTGCATCGATCGAAATTTATAACAATCGAAAAACGTGCCTTTCTTCCCAACTCGCCGCGCACGGTAAAACACCGGACCGGGCGAGTCGAGTTTGATCACAATCGCAAGCGCCACGATCAGCGGAGACGCCAGTAAGAGCCCTAGAAAAGCGCACACAATATCGAACAGACGTTTCACGCGCAGTTGAAAGCCGTGAACTTCCTCCCGATGCAGACTCATCACCGGGAAGGAGCCTACACGACTGACCGGCGTGTGCCAGCCGATCCCATCATAGAGGTCCGGCACAACGCTCACATTGACGTGAAGCTCCGGAGCCTCCAGCGTGAGTTTTTTGACCAGATCCCGATGCATCGGGGTGGTAATAAAAACTTCATCGATAAAATGAGTCTGGATTACGCGATACAGATCAGCGTGACTCCCCACGAGCCGGGGATCATCGTCGCGGTCGCTCAGAAAGCCCTTCACCACATAGCCGAGCTTCGGATTGCTTTCCAAATGGGTTGCGAGGGCGTGTGCAACCTCGCCCGTGCCCACGATTAAAGCATTGCGAGCCAACCAACCATCGGCGATTCCTCTTTCCAGGTCAGAACTGCGCATCATCCTGGCACCTACAAGATACGTGGCATTCAATAGCAAGTTACAGATCAGCCACTTGGTACCAGTGGTCAGTCTGAAGACATAAAACGTGCTGAGCAGAACCATCAGGGAGAGCAAAAGAGACTTCAGGACGAGAACCAATTCGCTGAACAAAGAATTCACTGGAAGAGATATATAATAGCAATAATGCTTCAGGGAGAGGACGAGAAAAATGGTGTAGCCGAGCGAGTAGCCGAAAAAGCCAGGGCTCCAGAAGCTCACCATCGCGGTCCTGAGCGTGGCTTGCGTCCATGTGCTTGCCGACCAAAACACAAAACAGAACAGCATAGCAACATAGATAACCATGCAGTCCCGCACAGGGTACCAAACCTGCAATCGCCAATAACTGCGGCGGAATTGTGGTGTTGAGGCAGCACTGCCTTGACCTGTTTTGCCTTTTTCCGACACCGAGATCGCCCTGATCTCTTCCAACAGGCGCGATGACATTCGTCCTCCCAGTTCCTAAACGGCTGCAGAAAAACGAGATTAGGCGAAAACTGCCCGTAGCTTCCCGCGTCCAACACTTAACCGGCGAACGCAACGAAAGCATGTGCCGGGCACCGAGATTTAGCGCGGTTTCTGAAGCTTGCCGAATGCTGGCGCAAAACCCCGAAACGCGGTGCCTCCCGCATTACCCAGACGCCCAACTCCTGGTACCAGCAGCAAGTGCAGTATTAGAGCTCTGAAGCGTTAAACGCTGCCTCCCAGATCCCAGGACTGCGAAACACGCCTAACATCTCGTCCAGTACAACAGGCGTGCTGTATTCGTTTCTGGTCCGTGCCCATGCTGACATTATTTCCGCTGCACGTGACATTGTATCGGAAAATGGCCCTGACTACTACCATTCGATCTGTGTCATGGCACATTCGTAACACCCCCGTCTTGTGCGAAATAGAATGCCCGGGTGGAGCGGTACCGGGTTCGTCTGCGGCGCTCGGATCGACGGGCGGTTTCGCTGAACGAACCCGGCGGAAGAAACAGAAAGCGTGATCCGTGGAGGAACCGCCCTCCATCCTAGCGACGGCGCACCCACCGATCGTGGGCTTTTTGACAAGCAATTGACGTCATCCCGGGAAATTGCTTCTTTCTTGACAGCCCTGATTTGGCGGTAGAAAATAGAGCATATCGCAAATGGTTTTGGGTGCAGTCTTTTCAGAGAAGTTTCACCAGTTTTCGGGAAGACTGTGTGCGGTTTGGCCTTGGTTACGGTAACTAAACCCTGCTTCAGGGATCATTTTGGGAATCAATTCGTCGACTGTGGAAAGCCCACTTTGTAGAGGGGAATGCGGAGCTTTGTCTGAACCAGCGAATTACACAGCGCGGTTGATCGAGCGTCAGCGGTGCTCTGGCTAGGCATGCAGGGCATTGTGTTTTGTCACAAGAACCACCCCGCATTGTGCGGTGACGCGAAGGGGAGATCGACGCCGTGAAAGCAGTCATCCTCGCCGGTGGCTTGGGAAGCCGCCTCAGTGAAGAGACCTCTTCCAGGCCAAAGCCTATGGTAGAGATCGGCGGCAAGCCGATCCTTTGGCATATCATGAAGATCTATTCCTCCTACGGCATCAATGAATTCATTGTGTGTCTCGGTTACAAAGGACACGTCGTAAAGGAGTATTTCGCGAACTACTTCCTGTATTCAGCGGATGTGACCATCGATTTGGCGAACAACCGGACGGAACTGCACCGCAACGATTGTGAACCTTGGCGCGTGACACTGGTGGACACCGGTGTGAACACGATGACCGGAGGCCGGCTAAAGCGTGTGTTGCCTTATGTAGCAGACGAGGAAGCTTTTTGTTTCACCTATGGAGACGGCGTTGCTGATGTGAACGTGGCAAAGCTGATCAAATTTCATCAGACGCAAGGAACCCTCGTGACTCTGACGGCGACTCAGCCCACGGGAAAGTTCGGAGCGCTCGGGCTCGCTGCGAAACGGGTGCGCACGTTCATGGAAAAGCCCAAGGGCGATGGGCGCTGGGTGAATGGGGGGTTTTTCGTGCTATCTCCCAAAGTGAGGGAGTATCTAAAGGACGACAGCACAATTTGGGAGCGTGAGCCTCTGGAGCGGCTGGCCCGCGAGGGACAGGTCTCCGCGTATCAACACAATGGCTACTGGCAGTCCATGGACACAGTGCACGATAGGAACGTGCTCGAAGAGCTTTGGGCTTCCGGATCCGCGCCTTGGAAGGTGTGGTAGACTCTCCGCGCCTTGAAGGTGTGGTGACGATGTTCTGGCAGAACAGGAAGGTGTTGGCCGCGGGGCACACAGGCTTAAGGAGGGCTGGTTCTTCCTTTGGCTCGAGCGGCTGGAGGGCCGATATCTGCGGCCTTGCGTTGCAACCTCCAACTATTCCCAATTTGTTCGAAGAGCCAACCTAAGCAAAGGAATGTGGTCCAAAATCGCTGATATCCGCGATCTTCCTCGGATTTAAGCGACCATCGAACTGCGCTGACGGCGGGACATCAGGTTTGGGATTACTTGTATGCTAGGATGCTGGGGCGGTAGCCTGCCGGCGCTGGAAAACAAGGCGGACGGTATATTCAAGCTGGGCTCGGGGCGCGGGTGGCTATAGGCGGGAAGCCAAAGATCAAGTTGCATGAAGGAATTCGGCGAACGGTGGATTGGTACAGAGATAGACTTATCCGGTGGGCAGCAAAATGAAAAGGCTGGAGACTGCGTAGCCCCGGTGTGCAGTACTTGGCAAAGGCGTGCATTCTTATGAGTGATAGAATTACGGCCTCCGACTACATCGCGAGGGCACTAAGGGAGAAGTGTGTTCCAGCCGTTTTTGAGCTCACGGGGGGCATGATCACGCATCTTCTCGATTCGCTTTATCGCGACGGAGGGACTCGCATCATCAGCATGCACCACGAACAGGCAGCCGCCTTCGCCGCGGAGGCAGCAGGCCGCATCACCGGAATTCCCGGTGTGGCAATGGCGACGAGCGGCCCTGGAGCCACAAACCTGCTGACCGGGATCGGCAGTTGTTACTTTGATTCAAGTCCTGCCGTCTTCATCACGGGACAAGTGAATCGCCACGAGCAAAAGGGCGACCGCCCCGTCCGTCAACTTGGCTTTCAAGAAACAGACATCGTGGCCATGGCGAAATCCGTCACTAAGAAAGCATGCATGGTGACCGAGGCGCAGCAGCTTCCGGATGCCCTCGATGAGGCTTTTGCCCTTGCCACCAGCGGACGCCCCGGACCCGTGCTGCTGGACATCCCGATGGATGTTCAACGCGAAACTATAGTTCCGCCCTGCAGCCGGGTGGTTCAGCGACGGGATCCCTCAAGAATTGAGGACGAGCATCTTACAGCGATCCACGATGCCATGCTGAAAGCCCGCAAGCCTTTGATCCTCGCGGGCGGGGGACTGCGCTCGGGCCTTGCGGTGGCTGAGTTCCGCGCCTTCGTAGACGCTGCCGGAATTCCCGTTGTCCACTCGCTGATGGGCGTGGACCTGTTGTCCTCAAACCACCCGTTGAACGTCGGCATGATTGGTTCGTATGGAAACCGTTGGGCGAACCTTGCGCTCAACGATTGCGATTGTCTGCTGGTGCTCGGCAGCCGGCTCGACGTACGGCAGACAGGGTCTCAGACTGAAGAGTTCAAAGGCACCCGCCCGATCTTCCATATCGATTGTGAGGCGGGCGAGATTAATAACAGAATTCTCGGCTGCTACGGAATCGTCTCAGAGCTAGCTCCCGCGCTCGCTGCGCTTGCCGAGACATTCCCGGCCATTCGCAAACACATGCAATCGGCCTGGACCGCGTGGCGCGATGAAATCATACAGTTGCGTCAGAATTGGCCTGACACGGAGGAACTGAATGATATCGAAGGCATCAACCCGAATGTCTTCATGCATGAACTTTCGCGCGTTTCGAATCCGGCCGCTTATAGCATCGATGTCGGCCAGCATCAGATGTGGGCAGCACAATCGCTGGAAATCCGCGACGGGCAGCGTTTTCTCACCTCCGGCGGCATGGGATCGATGGGCTTCGGCCTGCCTGCCGCAGTGGGTGCGGCCGTCTGCCTCAACGGTCGTCCGGTAATCGTGATCGCGGGCGACGGCGGATTCCAGTGCAACATTCAGGAGCTTCAGTCTGTCGTACACCTCGGGTTGAACGTCAAGATCGTGGTTGTCAACAATCGATGCAACGGCATGGTCCGGCAGTTCCAGGAGAGCTATTTCGAAGGCCGCTATCAATCGACGCTGTGGGGCTACTCTGCTCCAGACTTCAAGCGTGTCGCCGAAGCATACGGCATTCCAGCACGAACCATTGCAGAGCCTGGTGAAATTGAGCAAGCCGTGCGCTGGTTGAATAACGAGATGGAAGGTCCCGCGCTGCTTCAGGTCATGGTATCAACGCTCGCGAACGCTTATCCGAAGTTGGCCTTTGGGCGAGGCATGGAGGCAATGGAGCCGTACGCCGAGCCCATAGACATGGAGAGCACCTAGACTGCCAGCGCCGTTCGAGGTGCGGCCAGTGCAGCGGGACTAACTTCAGGCCAGCAGAGCGAAGTTGATTTCCACTCTCCTTCCGCACTGTCTAGACTGGTGAGGACTCGCGGGGCAAGCGCGTGCATACTGTTTAACAGAAAGGTTCCTACGCAGTGATCTTTATCGCCATCGGACGCATGATCCAGTTTGCCCTCGCCATGGTTATCATCCGGGCTGCAACCAGCGTCCTGACCCCAGCGGAAATGGGCCGTTTGTCTTTGGTCACTGCGATTACCGCTTTTTTTGCTCTCACTCTGGTTAATCCCGTCGGCATGTTCATCAACCGCCGACTCCACGCGTGGGAGATCGAAGGGCGCCTGAGGCATAATTTTCGAACATATTGGCTGTATCTGCTGCTCGTATCGAGCATCGCCGGCATCGTGATATGGGTTGCGAAGAGTACCATCGGGATCGGCCTGAATTTACCGATGGCGTGGATCTTGATTCTGGTCGGCGGCTCACTTATCTTTGGCAGCTGTAATCAGACCTACATTCCATCGTTGAACCTGATGGGCCATCCGCGGTGGTTCATCACTCTTACGATCGCGACTCTGTTGCTAGGTCTGTCACTCTCGTTGCTGCTGACTCGCCTCTTTGGCAGGCACGCAGAGTATTGGGTCCTTGGCCTTTTGCTTGGACAGACCCTGGTTGGACTGATAGGTCGCAGCGTTTTTTTTCGTTTGGTTCGGCCATCGTCGCAGGCTGGGGCACATATTTCTGTTCAACGTCCCCAACTTCTGCTGCTCTTCGCCTTCGCCTGGCCCCTGTCCCTATCGGTCGGACTGAACTGGGTGCAGTTGCAAAGCTATCGTTTTGTTGTCCAGAAGGAACTTGGTTTAGCACAGCTGGGGATTCTCGTCGCAGGCTATACGATTGGGGCAGGCATTATCATTGCCACCGAGCAGATCCTGTCGACCTATTTTCTCCCCGCGTTTTACAAGCGAATCGCGACTGGCGGCGCACTCGACCAAACTTGTGCGTGGAATGATTATGCGAGTGCGCTTTTTCCCTCCATCATCGTCGCCAATTTTGCCATTGCCGCACTTACCTCGGAATTGATCCGCATTCTGGCCGCGCCGCAGTTCCAGTCGGCCGCCCGTTTCGTCATCTGGGGAGCGATTGCGGAAAGCGCGCGTGTACTGGTTGGCACCTACTCGTTAGTTGCGCATGCAAGGATGCAGACTCGCGTTTTGCTCCTGCCTTATGCCGTGGGTGCATGCTCTTCGGTTGTTCTGGTCTACCTGCTGGTTTCGCGTCTTGGCATCGTCGGAGCGGTTATTGGACTTGCTGTTGCGGGTGCGATTTCGGTAGTGGTTTCACACGGCCTCATGCGCTCGCAACTTCCGATTTCAATTCCGGCCAGAAGTGCTTTTGCCGCTGCGCTGTGCGGCATCGCGATATTCGCGCTCACCGGCATGACAAGATCTGCCGCGCTGCACTTTGGCCAGTTTGCTTCCCTCGCCTTGCCGGTCGGGATGACAGGGTTAGCGTTTGTCGCCGCGGAATGCTGGTTGTTGAGACCTCACCTGTCTGCGTCACCTACGACAGCAGATGGTCGAACCACCTCGTCGTTGCTATATAGGCCCGAAAGCGGTGACCTGTGACAGTCATGGCGAACGATCCGCTCGTATCAATCTGTATACCCACATACAATGCGGAAGCTACGTTCGAGTCGACCTTGGCTTCAATTCTTGCCCAGACCTATCGCAAGTTGCGGATCGTCATCGTAGACAATGCTTCGGTAGATGGCACCTTGGAGATTGCGCGGCGGTTTGACGATCCGCGCATTGAGGTCCATAGCAATACGACAAATGTCGGCGCTGAGGGGAATTTTAACCGCTGTATTCAGCTGGCTAGTGGGAAATACGCCGCCATCTATCACGCCGATGATCTTTACGAACCCGATATCGTGGCCAGGGAGGTAGAATTCCTGGAGACGCATCCGGAAGCGGGCGCAGTTTTCACCGGGGCCTGGATGATCGACAATCATGGCGCTGTGATAAAAAAATATCTGCTCCCGTCCCGGTTTCGCAGCCAAGAGCCGGGGCGGTGCTTTGATTTTCGCGCAATTTTTAGCGGTATCCTACGGTATTCAAATTTTGTGCTTACGCCCAGCGTTATGGTTCGCACCGACATATATCAGAACGAGATCTGCCGCTGGCGAGGGGATTTGTTCGGTTCCTCCGCCGACCTCGATGTCTGGTTACGAATACTGAGATCCCATCAATTTGGGATTTGTTCAGCACCGCTGATGCGTTACCGCGTCAGTGCGCAGCAGGGATCGCAGCACCTGATTCGGCAGCGGCTTGCGAAGGCCGACCTCTTGCGTGTTTTGGAGCGTTATGTTGCGGAGCAGGAGGAGGCAGATGCTCTCACCTCCGAGGACAGATTCTATTATTCATGTCTGCAGCGTACCGACCGCGTGGTCCGCGCGATGAACCATCTAATGCTCGGAAACCCAAGCGAAGCCGTGAACCTGACGGGCGATGTTTCCAGCCGAGAGAGCTTAGCCGCCGCATTCTCTGGAATCCGCGGATTGCAAACGTTGCTCTTGGGCGCTTTCGTTCGCGCGTCGGCCGCTTGGGGAATGGGGTCACCCGCCCGAAGAGTTCTGAAGTGGAGTCGAAAGAAACTGTGGAAATAAATTTCTCCCCACCGACCCCAAATTTCTTCATAGATCCTTCATATCCGGATTACTATGGGGACCGCCTTTTTGACGTTTCTGACGCGGCATTTAATCGCGATGACTCGCTCGTTCCATTCTCGACACTTCGCGATGCACTCCGTTGCCGCGGCGTGCAGTTGCATACGGCCGATTTCCTTCTTCGCCAGAACCGCAGTGGCGAACTGAACTATTATTATTCACTCGGGATGCAGGGGTATCGCCAACTGCACGACTTGTCAAACGTGGTTCTTCGAGCCTTTGCCATTATGGAACCACCAATCATTGCCAAACACCTGTATGCCAAGCTTCCCGAACTGACCTCCAGATTCGATGCCGTATATGTGCATAACTGCGATGGCGACGGTTACTCGCTGAAGGGCGTAGACAGGAGCAAGCTTCGTCGTCTTGACTGGCCACTACCTTATAACAACGTGAATGAGCCTTACTGGAGTGCTCCCGGTCGCGAGCCCAAAATCGTAGTCATCAACGGGCATCACCGCCCGGGCTTCCGACGGGGGGAGCTGTATAGCGAACGTATTCGCGCCGTTGTAGCATTGGCGAGGCTCGGCGCAGTGGACCTGTTCGGTGCCGGATGGAACAAGCTATTCGGGCGCCAATCTGTATCGTTGGCTTATCTTAGGAATCGCGGTACATTGTTGCGGGTGTATCGCGGTTCATGCCAATCGAAATCCCAAGTGCTAAGCCGATATGACTTCTCTCTGTGTATAGAGAACCAAGCGATGAACGGCTACATCAGTGAAAAGATATTTGACTGCATATATGCGGGCGCCATTCCAATCTATATTGGTGCTAAGGACGTTTTACAGTACATTCCTGGCGACGCGTTTGTGGACGGCCGTGCGTTCGGCGATTGGACGGAAATGTGGACATTTCTACGCTCTATGTCGCGCCAGCAACGTGAACGAATTCGCGAAGCCGGGCGTGCTTTCCTCTCGGGAGCCGGTGGTCAGCGTTTTTATAATTCACTGCAAAGAATGTTTGGAATTATTGACAATTAGAAAAGCCGTGCGCCACAGCCCTTGGTACTTCTGATATGTTGCGGATCTTATTTGCGGGATTGAAGTTTGATTATGGTAAGCCTGAACTGGGGCTTTCTTTCGAATTACACAACTTCGTTGGCGCCTTGAAGCGCATGGATGGTGTGGATGTAGCTTTCTATCCCGTCGATGAGCAGATGAGGATGTTAGGCAGGGACGGCATGAACGCTGACCTCATCTGCACTGTCCAACGGTCTGCTCCCGACTTGCTGTTCTGCTGCTTGTATACCGAAGAGATTAAGAGAGACACCATTGAATATGTCACGAGCCAAACCGGCACCAAGACTTTTAATTGGTTTTGCGATGATCACTGGCGCTTTTGGACTTTCTCTCGCCACTGGGCACCTCTCTTTACTGCCGTAGCAACAACCGATTCTCAATCTGTCGCGAAATATGCGAATTGTGGAATCCACAATGTCATCAGGAGCCAATGGGCGGCCAATCACCATATTTATCAGCCGCAGGATTCATTGAGCAATCCGGGCAGTTACACCATTAGTTTTGTCGGCCAGAAACACGGAAACCGCAGTCTCTACATAAATGCTTTGCAGCGGCAGGGTTTACCGATCACTGCATTTGGCTCAGGTTTTCCAGCAGGACGCATTGAATTCAACCGCATGCTGGAAGTGTTTTCGTGGAGCCGGGTTAATCTCAATTTTAGCGGCACGCCCGCGCGTGGGGCCGCACATCTATGGAAAGAGTTAGCTAAACTTGTGGTGAAGAAGGAACTGGGCCGGTACAAGTTTAATGCGCATCGAATTAGAGACAACTTTCTATCCATGGTTGGAGCGATGAGGCCCCAAATCAAGGGACGAATCTTCGAGATACCTGCCTGTGGCGGGTTCCTCATGACCACGCGCGACGATAGCCTTTGCGAGTATTATGTGCCAGGTAAGGAAATTGTCTTCTTCGAGGATGCTGACGACTTGGTGGAAAAATGTCGCTATTACCTGAAGCATGAAGACGAACGGAGGGCGATTGCGGAAGCCGGATACCGGCGCACCCTTGTCCAGCACACTTACGCCCACCGTTTTAACCAGATATTCCAGCGAATGGGACTCTTATCGCGATGCGGAGAGATCCACTCAGGGGCTCCGCAATTATAGCTCGGGACCAGCGGCCAACACTATTGTTTTTCACAGCACGCGCAGTTGCCATGGAACTTCAGATACCTAAAAACGTTCAGCCGAAAGAGCTTGCATATTCACGGAAACGAACGCTGCCAATCCGCGTGATGCAGATCCTCGGTGATCCCAGGGGCGGCATTCGCAAGCATGTGCACGAGGTGATTCTTGGCCTGCCTTCCACCGACTTTGTCTGCAGCTACGCGCACGGCTGCACTGTCGACGCGAATTTTGCTGATGAGATTGATCAGGTCCGCGAACACACGGCTGCGACTCTTGCCCTTAAAGTCCGGAAGGCCCCGCATCTCAGCGATCTTTATAACGTGGCTCTACTTGCCCGTCATGCCCGCTCTGCCGGAATCGAAGTGCTTCATGGACATGGGGCGAAGGCTGGTGTTTACGCCAGGCTGGTGAGCCGGCTGTGTGGTATTAAAGCGGTCTATACCCCGCACGGCGGCTCCGTGCATGCCATGTTCTCGCCGTTGAAAACCGGCCTCTATGGAGCTGCCGAGAAGTTGCTACTTCCACTTACCGACGTGTTTTTGTTCGAATCGCGTTATTCCGCCGAGAGCTATCAGGCAAGGGTCGGCAAACAGCCGCGGCGTTCGATCGTGAACCATCATGGAATCCGGATCCCCGACGGCGAAGCTATTGCGCGTCGCGCCCAACTGCTCGACTATCCTCGACGCTTTCCAAGGGCGTTTCACATCGGCATGTTTGGCATACTGCGTCACCAAAAGGGCCAGGAGTTCGGGGTTCAAGCGATCGCGGAACTCGTGCGTGCGGGATGGCCCCTCATGCTTCACGTCTATGGCGACGGTCCAGACCGGGCCAGGTTGGAGCGGCTGGCTGGGTCCCTGGGATTAAGTGAACGGATATGTTTCCACGGTCACGTGACCGATGCCGAAGCTCACATGTACTGTGTAGACCTCGTTCTGATTCCCTCGCTCTTCGAATCGTTCGGTTACGTCGCGATAGAAGCCATGTCGCTGCGCCGGGCAGTCATTGCGGCAAATGTGGGAGGCCTTCGCGAGATCGTAGAGAACGGCAGTACAGGCATGCTCGTTGAACCCGGTAACGTCGAAGAATTCAAGAATGCCATCAGCTTCCTTGTTGGAAACGACCGCGCGCGGCTGAAGTTTATTGAAGCCGGATATCAGCGGTTTTTGCACGAGTTCACTTACGATCGAATGATCCACAACATTTGCACCGTGTATCATGAGTTGGCGGGCCGATGATCCACCTTCTGTATTCGTTCGGATACATGTTTTTCCTCTATGCCGCCCTGCGGCTGGGGCGGAATTGCGCCGGACCTGACAGACTGTTCCTGGTCGTCCTGGCAATGGTTCCCCTCGGTAAATTGGTCTACTTCCCGGTGCCGTGGCTGATGGGATTTAAGTTCTGTTTTCTGTTTCTGTGCCTCGCGCTGCCGTTCCTGGCGGTTCGCTACTGCACGGCCAAGGTGGAAACGACGTTCTTGTTCCCGCTGCTGTTTCTGATCCCCGCCGCAATGTCGTTGGCGTTTCTCAGCGATATTACGATGCTGTTCAAGTATTCGATAGGTGGTGAGCAAACGGACAGCGTTCTCGCTCGTTTTGTAGCTTTGGCTGCCCTCGCCATGTTCGCCTGCTGGGTCGCCCGGTTTGTTGTTCGCGTCCCAAAAGGCTTCCGGACCATTGCGGTCGTGTACACAGATGCGTTGCTATTCGCGACCCTGGTCGGCTACGTCATTACTGTTCTCGTTTTTGTGGGCCGCCTCACGGTTGAAGACCTGCTTCCCATCTCTGCTGATACGCACCTGGTGGATATTGTTTATCGCTTTAATCCTGGCGCGAACGTCAACGAATTCGGCATGCTGCTGGGTTACGGGATAATGTTCGTACTCTGGTTGGACTGGCCCGGCTGGAGGAAAAAGCTGTACCTTACCTTGTTTATCCTGGCTGAATTCTTGACACTCACTCGGGCGTGTTGGATCGGAGTGTCAATCGGTTTGATCGTGTACGTGCTTATGGTGGCGCGGAACAAAGTTAGAAACCTGGTAGCCATTGCCGCAGTTTTGCTCGTGATCGTAGCATTGATAAGCCTAGATCCCGACGTCTCAAAGATTATGATTTCCAGAACGGTCATGGATATCGGGGCCTCTGGCGCTGAGCGTCTTGATAAATACGCTCTTGCCTATGATGAGGTAATGTCCTCGCCATGGCGTCTGCTGTTTGGGTTCGGGTGGTCAACCAATCTTTACATCCACAGCGTGCCGCTGCAATTGTTATACGAAACCGGTTTGATTGGCTTCCTCGGTTATGTTCTGATCGGAGCAGTGGCCTTTAAGAAGTATCTTTGGGCTCTGCCGAGCAGCGATAAGTCGCTCATGGTGCCGCTGATGACGATGATGTTCATCTTCGGCTCTGTTCATCACACGATCTACCACATGCAGTCCTGGCTCATCATCGGACTTTTCTGGGGCGTGTGCGTTCGAAACCAGGAGACGGCTGCCGGCAGTGTGGCAAGGGTTGCGCATAGCTCCGGGACGAACGAGTGCGGGAGAGGCTATGTATAGACGGGCTGGAATGGTAACATGAAAATCCGACGGGGCTCGCAATCCCGGTTTTGAGGTGAGCATCTTGTCGCAAAGCGATATATTTGTTGCCCAGTATGGCGAGGATGTGGTACTGGCGTCAATCTTTAACAAGCGCCGCGGCGTATGCGTAGAAGTCGGGGGCTTCGATGGCATCACAGGGAGTAACACCTATTTTTTCGAGAAGCTTGGATGGGATTGCCTTATTGTTGAGCCAGTTCCGTCTTTCTGCGATCAGATTCGCCAAGTCAGGAATTGCAAGATTGTTGAGGCGGCAGCAAGCGACGGAAAGGGAGAGATTGAATTCCACATCGTCGAAGGCGCCGGTACCCTATCGTCATCGGAAATCACAGATGCCCATCTGAAACGCATCCACGAGGAAGGCGGCGTTCTCAACCGTATTCTTGTGCCAAGACTGCCATTGACCGATATCCTCGAAGCTGCCGCGATTGGTGAAATTGATTTTATTTCGATTGACGTTGAAGGACACGAGCTTTCGGTACTTAGGGGATTTGATCTGGATCGGTTCAGGCCACGAATTCTCATCGTCGAAGACAATTGGTCGGAAGTGGACAGCAGTGTGAGAGATTATCTCGCAGGTCACAATTATATTCGGTTCAAACGTACCGGTTGCAATGATTGGTTCGCACGTCAAGGTGATCCATTGCTGCGGAAATCTGCAATTCTTAAGGTTGGCCTCACAGGGGTTGCGCGACGAGCAAAGGGGCACGCGAAAACAATACTGCCGGATTCTGTAGTTGGTATGTTGCGGCGGCTTCGTCATGCCGGAAGCCGGTGAAAACATCGTAAATTGATTCCAGTCGATGGCGAAGTGCGCTCTTGCATATGATGGGCTGCCGTCCTCTCGGCCATCAGGCAGAACGCGTTGGCGCAGATGAAGATTCCTCGTTGGATGTTTATAACTGGGCCGCGCTTCCAAAGAACCTAAGGGTATTTCATGAGCACCCAGAATAAGACATTACGCTTTGTCTATCACATTCTCATTCAGCTCGGGTTCGATCCGAAGAAAGGCATCCGATCTTTTCGGGGGATGCCAGCGTTTCTGAAAGAGTTGCGGCAATATAAGCGGCTCGCAAATGGCACGCCCGGCGCGCTTCCAGTGGGATCCCTCTATCCCATCATGCATGAACGATACGCTGTAAATGGTTACCTCGACTGGCATTATTTCTACATGGACTTGTGGGCGGCGCGGCGTATCTATTCGAGACGCCCGGCAAAGCACGTCGATATCGGCTCATCCGTTCCCGGGTTTGTCTCTCATCTCCTGACTTTCATGCCAGTGGAACTGGTGGATGTTCGGCCTACGGATGCACTCATCGACGGTCTAAGTACCGTCGTAACCGATGCCACGCATTTAGCCGCATATGAAGATAATTCGGTGGATTCGATTTCCAGCCTTCATGCGGGAGAACATTTTGGATTAGGCCGTTATGGCGATCCTATCAATCCGATAGGACATGTCCAATTCATGCGAGCTCTAGCGCGAGTGGTAAAACCGGGCGGGCGGATTTACTATGCGGTCCCGTGCGGCCAGGAACGGCTGATGTTCAACGCTCAACGCATCATCTCTCCGCATACCATCACCAACACCATTGGCTTACCGCTGGTATCATTCTCATGCGTCACCGACGACAACAAATTCCATGAGGATTGTGCAGTTTCTCGTGTTGAGAATGAAGCCTTTGGGTGCGGGATGTTTGAGTTTATGAAATAGAGAATGAGGTCGCGGGCGAAAATACGGCGAATCTCGTGAGAAACCGAGCCAGCAGCTGTCCTGCGCCGGGCACCTCGATCGGTCTAGCGTGTTCCTCGCGTGACGCGACCACGCATGAGCTTCGGGAGCGCGAGAACTCCTTCACAACGAACACTTTAGCCCCTGAAGACGCTAGCTATAGCCGGAAAATCTTGTTATACTTTTGATGCCCTAGCGCATACCATAGACATTCAGGTGTAAAGAAGGATTAAGCTAATTCTGTGCTCATACCCCCGAAAAGTGCACTCATCTCAGGCATTACCGGTCAAGACGGTTCTTATCTCGCCGAGTTTCTGCTCAACAAGGGATACATTGTTCACGGGGTGAAGCGGCGCACCTCGCTGTTCAATACCGAACGCATCGATCACCTGTACGAAGATCCCAACACGTCCAACCACCGGATGATCCTCTACCATGGGGATCTCACTGACTCCAGCAGTCTGACCCACATCGTGCAGAAGGTTCAACCGGACGAAATCTACAATCTGGGGGCGCAGAGCCACGTCGCAGTCTCGTTCGAGCAGCCGGAGTATACGGCGGACGTCGACGCCATCGGCACCCTGCGCTTTCTGGAAAGTATCCGTACTCTCGGGCTGGAAAAGAAGACGCGCTTCTACCAGGCTTCCACCTCCGAGTTGTACGGTCTGGTGCGGGAGACGCCGCAGACGGAAACAACGCCCTTTTACCCTCGCTCCCCTTATGCAGTGGCCAAGCTGTACGCCTACTGGATAACGGTCAATTACCGCGAGGCTTATGGCATCTACGCCTGCAACGGTATCCTGTTCAATCACGAGTCGCCGGTGCGCGGCGAGACCTTTGTGACGCGCAAGATCACCCGCGGGCTGGCCAGGATCAAACTAGGGCTGCAGAGCTGTCTCTGGCTCGGAAACCTGGACGCCAAGCGCGATTGGGGACATGCGGCCGATTACGTCGAGATGATGTGGCTGATGTTGCAGCAGGAGGAGCCGCAAGATTATGTCGTTGCCACCGGCGAGCAGCACAGTGTGCGCGAGTTTATCGAGTTGGCGGCGAAGGAGCTGGGGATGCAGATCACGTGGACGGGCACGGGCAGCGATGAAAAGGGTGTGGATTCAACCGGCAAGGTGATCATTGCCATTTCTCCTCGCTACTTCCGCCCAGCGGAGGTGCAAACGCTACTGGGCAATGCCGCCAAAGCACGCGAAAAATTGGGATGGAAGCCCAAATACGGCTTCCACAAACTGGTAAGTGAAATGGTGCGGGCGGACCTAGCCGCCGCCAAACGCGACCACCTGATCAAGCAAAACGGTTTCAAGACCAGAGGGTACGATGAATAGAATTTTCCACGGCGGCCGTATCTATGTAGCCGGGCATCGCGGACTGGCTGGCTCGGCCATTCTGCGCTGCTTGGAGTCCAAAGGCGTCACCGGGGTGATTACGCGCACCCACGCCGAACTGGAGTTGACCAACGCGATCGAGGTCGAACGGTTCTTCGCCGCCGAGAAGCCCGAAGTCGTTTATATGTGTGCGGCCAAGGTCGGCGGCATTCTGGCCAACGAGAGCATGCCGGCGGACTTCATCCAGAAGAATCTCGCCATTCAGACCAACGTTATAGATGCAGCCTACCGTCACGGAGTGAAGCGCTTGCTCTTCCTGGGCTCGAGCTGCATCTACCCTCGCGACTGCCCGCAGCCGATCAAAGAGTCATATCTGCTGAGTGGACCGTTGGAGAGCACCAACCAGTCGTATGCAATCGCCAAGATCGCGGGTATCGAGATGTGCCGGGCTTACAACCACCAGTACGGGACGCACTTTCTGACAGCCATGCCGACCAACCTTTATGGCCCGAACGACAACTATGACCCGCAGACCTCGCATGTGCTGCCGGCGCTGTTGCACAAGATGCGCTTGGCGAAGGAAAATGGCGACCGTGAGGTCGTAATCTGGGGAACGGGCAACTCGCGACGGGAGTTTCTGCACAGCGATGACATGGCGAGCGCGGGCGTATTTTTGATGTCTCTGCCTGAAAAGGAGTTCCGCTCGCTGAGCAGCCTGCCGCTCCCACTGGTGAACGTCGGGTATGGCGAAGAAGACCTCACCATCCGTGAACTGGCTGTCCTCATCGCGGAAGTGGCCGGATTCACGGGTAACCTGGTGTTTGACAACTCAATGCCCGAGGGCACCCCGCGTAAACTGCTCGACGTCTCGCGCCTGCGTTCTCTCGGGTGGAAGCCGTGCATCCCCTTGAGGCAAGGAATCGAAGCTGTTTATGCAGAATATAGCCAATGCGCATTTCATTGATACGCGAGGGGCAACTCGCAGTGTGCAGCAATGGTCCGAACTGTTTTCGCAGTTCGCGTTCGGAGCTGCTAGCCCGGCAGTGATCGGCCGCTAGCGTGGCTGTAATACTTGGTCTGGAGTGAGTTAATGGCACATCAAAGCGATCACATTATTGAGCCGGCGGAGCCACTCGTTAGCGATACCGCCGCACCGCGATCCACGGGGGGCGAAAGTGTTCTTGGGCTAGTCACGACCCTGGCCCATGGAAAGAAAACCATCGCGAAGTTCACGATTGTGGGCACGCTGCTTGCCGTGGTCATCAGCTTAATTCTGCCGGTCAGATATACCGGCACGACCGCCATTCTCCCTCCGCAGCAAAGCCAATCATCTTTGGCGAACCTGATGGAGGGACAAATGGGGATGCTTGCGGGTCTGGGGAAAGAGCTCGGGCTGAAGAGCGGGGTCGATCTCTATGCCGCAATGCTGGGCAGTGAATCGGTACAGAACGGTGTCATCCGGCGCTTCAAACTCATGGACCTTTATCACGAAAAGACGATGACCGACGCCCGCAAAACGTTGGAGGCCCGTACGACCGTGACTCCATCAATGAAGCAGGGACTGATCCGGCTATCGGTGGAGGATTCCGATCCTAAGCGAGCCGCGGATCTCGCGAATGGGTATATTGAGGAGTTACGCGCATTGAACCAGCGGATCGCGACCGACGAGAGTTCGGAGCGCAGAATATTTTTTGAAAACCAGCTCCGGGGAGTGAAAGATAATCTGACCGCGGCTGAACAGAAGATGAGGGAGACGCAAGAAAAGACAGGCATGCTGCAACTGGATGCTCAGTCGCGCGCCATCATTCAAACGGTTGCGAGCCTGAGGGCGCAGGTCGCCGGCAAAGAAATTCAATTGCAAGCGATGCGTTCGTTTGCCACCGGCGAGAATCCGGACTATATCATTGCCGAGCAGCAACTGGCGGGCTTGAGGGTGCAGCTGGCGAAGGTTATGCACAGTCAGAATTCCCCCGAAGGCGATAGTGAGATTCCAACCGCCAGAGTGCCTGAAGCCGGATTGGCCTATTTGCGGGCCTACCGCGAGCTGCGCTATCAAGAGGCAGTTTATGAGATCATCGCCCGGCAATACGAGGGGGCAAAACTCGATGAAGCCAAAAGCACGGCTTTCGTGCAAGTGATCGATCCCGCGACGGTCCCCGAGAAGAAATCTTTTCCGAAGCGAACCATGATTACTATCTGCGGATTTCTGGCGGCGTTCGTGTTGAGTTGCGTGTTCGTCACCGCACGGGAATCGTATCGACGGTTCGTGGCCGATCCCATCAATCGCGAGCAGATGGACTTGCTGAAGACGCATCTGCAAAGCCCCTTCGTGAAGTAAACCGAAGTTCATGCGACTCCCTACAGTGCCGCAGATTACGGCAATGAAAATCAATACGCCCATCACCAATGTCAACAGGCGATAAACATGAATAACTTCAGACAAGATTTGAGATACACAAAGCTTCATTATCTATTCAGGAAAATGAGAGATAAACGGTCTTATCTCAGTGCCTAAAGGAATGTTATTCATACGATCGGCCGCAAAATATGTCATCGATTCTTGGATGCCCAGCATCGGTCACGCCTACAGAACGTTACGAGACGAACGGCTAGCTTCGGCGATCCCCCTGCCAACTGCATTTGGGTTCAAGTTTGCTGGCAATTCGTCGATGGCGACTGGCGGCTTTGAGAGGGACGAGATCGCTGTTTTTCTCAAGTACCTTCAGAGGGTTTCGGCGTGCATCGACATCGGAGCGAACATCGGGCTGTATACGTGCCTTGCCGTGAGCCAAGGCAAACAGGCCATCGCCGTGGAGCCGCTGAGGAGCAACCTCAAACTGCTTTATGCGAATCTCGTCTGCAATGGTTTTCTTGATGTGGAAGTCTTTCCTCTTGGACTGTCAAACAAAGCGGGAATAAAACGTCTGTTTGGATATGGCACAGGAGCGTCCTTTTTGTCGGGATGGGCCGGAGCATCTGACAGGTACTATGAAGTTGTACCTGTCACCACACTCGACGTTATTGTGAATGCCAGATTCGAAGGTCAGTCTTTCTTGATTAAGATGGATGTCGAGGGTTTCGAAAACGAGGTTCTGAAAGGTGCCGAGAATACCTTAGGCTCACTGCCGAAACCGACTTGGCTTGTCGAGGTGTCCCTAGGGGAGCATTTTCCCGGTGGTGCGAATCCAAAATTTTGCGACACTTTTGAGATATTTTGGCGGCATGGATACGAGGCTCGAATTGCAGATAGTGACGAGCGGGTAGTGACCCCCGACGATGTCAGCCGTTGGGCAAAACTCGGTCATGTCGATTTTGGATCGCACAACTATCTTTTCCTCTAGGTCTCTGACTGCGTAATGTAGTTCTTTTGTAGCGACTGATTCCTCTTTCAATAACGCCGGAATCACTTTAGAGTACATGAATCTTTGGGAAGACGGTCCTTCTTATGGTTGAAATCAAAGACGGTGAAGTGGTTCTGGCCCGCCATATTCCGGCGAAATGCGTATGGAAAGACGGCCTAGACTTTTTCTCGCACAATGAAGACGGTATTCAAGTTGGTGTCTGGGGTTATAACGCGGGAAAGGAACTAAAAGCCCATATACATAATGAGGTTCCCCGTAAGGTGCTGGTAACCCAAGAGGTGCTTTTTGTCCGCCAAGGACGCATTTGCGCCCATATATTTGATATAAGCGAGAAGAAGGTAGCTTCTGTGGAGGTAGCGGCGGGGGACGTGATTGTGCTTCTTCACGGTGGTCACGGCTACGATGTTTTAGAGGATGGCACCCAAGTGCTAGAGGTGAAAACGGGACCATATCTTGGGCCAGAGGTAGATCGAAGAAGATTGGCTGACCGATGATAGGGTCAATAGTAAGAAAAGGATAGTCAGAGTACATGGAATTTATACCGCAGATGGTGCCGTGGTTCGGGGTCGAAGAGAAGGCAGCCCTGTCCGAATATATGGACGAAGGGGGCTTCATCACGGAATACAAGCGCACCGCTCATTTCGAACGGATGATCGCCGAATACACGGGCGCGAAACATTGCATCGTCGTTAACAACGGCACGATCAGCCTGACGCTGGCCGCCATGGCTTTGGGGGTGGAGGCGGGCGACGAAGTGATCGTACCCAACTACACCATGATCGCAACACCTAACTCCATCAAAATGTTCGGAGCGCACCCAGTTTTTGCTGACGTGGAGCCCGATACTCTCTGTCTGGACATTGCAAAAGTGAGGCAGGCTCTGACACCCCGCACTAAGGCGATCATGCTGGTATCTCCGAACGGCCGATACCCTTTGTGCGGAATAGATGCCTTCGTCGATCTGGCGGAGAAGCATGGATTGGTACTCATTGAGGACGCCGCCCAATCCCTGGGCAGCCACTATCCGGACGGCCGGCATATCGGTACCGCTGGCCGAGTCGGCAGTTTCTCGTTTTCGACCGCTAAGATCATAACCACCGGGCAGGGGGGCGCTTTGGTGACTGACGACGACGACATTGCGTCAAAGCTGCGCCGGTTCAAGGATTTTGGACGTACAAGCGGGGGCAATGATATCCACGATACCATCGGATACAACTTCAAGTTTACGGATATTCAGGCCTGCATCGGCATCGCCCAGATGGCCAAACTTGCTTGGCGTATCGAAAGAAAAAAGGAAATCTTGAGGCATTACCAGTCCCGCCTGTCAGATATTCCACAGGTTCGTGTATTTCGGCAGGATCTGGACCACACGACCCCGTGGTTCATCGATGCGCTGGTCGACGACCGTGATCGACTGCACTCCTATCTTCATAAGAACGGTGTCGGCACTCGTCTCATGTACCCGCCCATCAATCGGCAGAAGGCCTACTGTTTGCCGGGAAGCTACCCGGTGAGTGAGCATGTGGGCTCCCACGGATTGTGGCTACCATCTCAGTCGCAGATTGAGGACGCACAGATCGATTACATTACCGAAAGGATCGCCGCTTTTTATCGATGAAAGGTGAGCGTGGAGTTAGGATTGGCTTAAATAGCCCAAAAATCAAGGCCCACCCCCAGTCAGGGCCGAAGTAACGCTCAATTTCCCTGTTTATTTCCCTGTAACTCAATCCGCTCTCCGGCCGCGGCACTGGGTCCCACTTTCTCAGCTGGGGCGCTGCTGCGTATCTGCCTCCCTATCGGTACGGATAAAACACGAAGAAGAGCAACGAGAGCGCCGTCAGCAGCCACAGTCCCGGACGAATTTCCCGCGCCTTGCCGGCCACGAGTTTGCAAAGCGGATAGAGAACGAATCCTGCCGTAATGCCGATCGCAATGTTGTAGGTGAAGCACGTCAGCGCCACTACGGCGAAAGACGGAACCGACTCCGAATAGTCTTCAAAATCAATCCGCCGGATGGGCGCCAGCATGAACAGGCCGACCACGATCAGTGCGGGGCCGTACGCCTGGGGTGGAATTGCATAGGCGACGAATGCGGTGACTACGATTCCAATCAGGATTGCTCCGTAGACCTTGCGGATAATCAGAATCGAGATCAGCACGAAGCCGAAGATAGCGACCAATACCGGGCGAGAGGTCAGGGCTCCCGCATGCACCGGCGCTCCAGGAACGCCCAGCACAACGATTCCTGTCTGGTTCAGTCCGATGAAACTCAAGAACAGCCCAATGCCCACCGCGAAGCTGTAGCGCAGGCAAAGCGGCACGCTCTCCACCATCCAGGTGCGCAGCCGGAATAAAGTGAGCAACACAAAGATGACGCCCGCGATGAAGATGGCAGCCAAGGCCGTCTGCCATTTGTAGCCGAGCACCCCGCAAACGGTGAACGCGATGAAGGCGTTCTCACCCATGTAGGGAGCGATGGCGAAGGGCCGATTGGCATAAAACGCCATGAGCAGGCATCCGAAGACGGAGGCGAGGACGGTGGCCACCATCGACGGCTCCGGCGGGATTCCGGCGTTTTTCAGAATCGCCGGATTGACGACCACGATGTACGACATGGTGGTGAAAGTCGTGAGGCCGGCTATGATCTCGCGATTGACGGTCGTTCCGTGCTGTTGCAGCTTGAAAAACCGCTGCAGCCCGCTAGGCGTGGGCGAGGTTTCGGTGTCGTTTTTCAGGTGCATGGCTTTTCCCAAAGAGAGTAAATCGGCTTCGCATCCAGGTCAAAAAATAAGCTCGATAAAACAATTCTGGAGTAGGTATCACTCCGCCCCTGAACAGCTTCTTGCTGATCGAATGAAATGTCGGGTACGCAACTCGGCCAGTATCCCAGGTTAGCGCCGAACAACCAAGGGAGCCTTCGCTACAGGCGGCACAGCCGGGCAGGCGGTGCGGCTTGTCTCAAAAGAGTTCATTGGAGGCGCGGAACCTGGGGCACCCGGGCTTTTTCCGGTCTCGGGTGACGCCCGGTGAAATGCATAGATCGTCACGTCGGTTCGCCCGATCACCCCAGCGAGCCGAGCCTCGCCGGGGACCCCGACGCCGGCGAACCTCCTCACGATGACACCCGCAGCAAAGGATACAGTATCTCTGGTACTACTCTAGAATCGCGCGAGATACCAGATCAGAATTCGTTGACCGGCGAACAGGGCAAACAAGGCCGTTGATCCCAGCAGCACCCCAAAAGGCATCTCGTAATAACGCAGGCTTAACGAAGCCGCCCGCCAGGCGCGAGCTACCGGGCTGCTTCGATTCGGGCCGCGACGGTAGCGCGACAGACGTTTGCGAAAGATATTGAGGACTATCATCGCGCCGTAGAAACCGCCGAGGACGGAGGCGGTGATCAGCACAAACAGCGTGAGAGCCGCACCCAGAAACGCTCCAACCATCGCCATTAGTTTGACATCGCCCATCCCCATTCCTTCGGCTCCGCGCAATCGCAGGTAGATGGCAGCCGTTCCATAGATGAAGCCGGCGCCGACGGCTGCCCCGATCAACGCGTCTCCGAGTGAGAGGAGCGCGGGTGAAGCACCCCGGTCGTAGTAGAACCCCAGCGGACCGGGAACCGCAACCAGCAGGCTCCAGGCGATTCCCAACGCCAGGCCGGGCAAAGTGAGTTTATCGGGAAGAAGATGCGTTTCCGCGTCGGTGAAAACCAGGCCAAGCAGCAGGAACGAAAAGGTACACCACTTGAGAGTTTCAACCCGCAGCCCAAATTCGGCGAAGCAGGCGAGAAAAAGCAAGCCCAGCAGCAACTCGACGATCATGTACCGGGGCGTAATGCGGGTGTGGCAGGCACGACAGCGCCCGCGCAACAACAGCCAGCTTAGGACGGGAATATTGTCATAAGCGGCAATTTGCTTTCCGCAGGTAGGACACGCCGAGCGCGGGCTCACGACCGACAGGCCGCGCGGCATTCGGTAGATGCAGACATTCAGGAAGCTGCCGAAGATCAGCCCGAAGGCAAAGACCACGCCGCCGAACACCCTGTTGAGTGCTAGCAGGTCCATGAGACGCTTTCACCCCATTCACGCGGTTGGCGCACGCCGGGCGTCGAGTTGGTGAGAACCTGAAGGTCCACGGGAACATTATCAACCCCGGCAGACGCGAACACGCGTCGCAAGGGAGCCCTTCCGAGCTGAAGTGAACTGCGATTATAACGGCTGGCTCGAAAGCGGCCCATGCGAATCCGCGCTTCGCTGCTTAACAGTTGGATACCCGGTGAACCGACCCCAGCCCAAGCAAAGCAATTCCTTAGTCCGACAGGCCGATTCCAGAGCCCCGGGCATTCCACCCCAGCACGCGCAAAAGCGGCGCGTAGTGGGACCCCGGTGAGTTGACGAACTCAGGGCAGGCTCTTGCGTGCGGCGCAACCCAAAATGGGCAGAGCCGCAACTCAGCCCATTTCCGCACTCTTGCCCTGCTTTTGCCCGTTCTACAGCCTCATCCTGCCCTTTGACCCCGCCGCGGGCAGAAACTCTCGCCCGCCAGTTGCACGAAAAGATTCCCATGGCTCATGAGTGCCAGAAGAATATTTTTGAGCAGCGCCGGGTTATGTGATACAAGGGGCGGTCGCATTGGGTGCCGAGTGAAATGATTACTGATTTCCAAGTAGAACGATCGGAGTTCGATCCGGAGAGCGGATTCTCCTACTACGTTTCGTTTAAGCCCGACCTGTCGATCGCGGGCGAGGAGATTTCCGCCCAGATGGTCGTGCAAGCGGTCGTTTGGCTCTCGGAGACCAGCAATCTTGCGGAGTTTACGTTCGAGGTTCCAAAGCAATGCCGCAATTCGCAGGCGCTGAAGTTTATCTGCAAGCAAGGCGCAGCCAACTACGCCGAGCCGCGCGTCTTCATCGCGCTTCCCGGCCCGAGTGGCGAAGCAGCGATTGATCTTCCCGCAACGCTGGATCTCGATTTTGCCGGCAGGATCGTCGGCATGGAAATCCAGTGGGTTCCCGAACAGATACAGGGAGTTCCTCCGCCGCACATGTGGGCCTGACTGCCCCCCGCGCAACTACGGCGCGTGCCAGGGGCCCCGCGCTTCGCCAAACCTGGCGCTACGCTAGCAGGCTGCTGAAGAACTCGTAACAGTGTCATCCTGAGGCCGCGCCGGTTTTGCGCGTCCGAAGTATCTGCTTTACTTTTAACGCGCGCAAACAGCAGATCCTTCGCTGCGCTCAGGATGACACCCTCGGAGAAGAGTTTTTCAGCAGCCTGCTAGAGGCTAGGCAGCCTTACAATGCATCTTTCATAAGTGGCCTCTTGCATTCGTGTAAGATTCTGGGCAATGGACGCATCGGCGGCCGTATCCGCATTCGTGCTGGCAGGCGGCGAGAGCAGCCGTATGGGCAGCGACAAAGCTCTGCTCGTGCTGCCCACGGGCGAGACCCTGCTCGACAGAGCGCTGCGCCTGGCGAAGACGGTTTCGGACACGGTAAAGCTGGTGGCTCCCAATGCGCGCTATTCTGAAAGGGTTGACGTGCCGGTTGTGGAAGACATCTACCCGGCATGCGGACCGCTGGCCGGAATCCACGCCGCGCTGTCAGCGTCTGCAACCGAGCTGAATCTGGTGTTGGGAGTCGATTGCCCGCTGGTCACGCCCGAGTTGCTGCGCTTCCTGGTGCGGGTTGCAGCGGGCACCGATAAACTGGCGACGGTGCCGCGAGTGGCGGGACATCTGCACAATGTGTGCGCGGTTTACCGAAGAGAGTTTGCGAAAATAGCGGAGGGAATTTTGGCCGGCAGCGCGGCCGCCGGGAACACCGGCAAGCGGCGCGGCACTCGCATCGATTGCCTGTTTACGGAGACGCCGAGCCGTATCGTAGAGGAAGATGAACTTCGCGACGCGGGATTCGGAGCAGAGTTGTTCGCCAACGTGAATACTCCGGCGGAGTTCGCGGCCCTGACCCTGAGATGGCAACCATGAACGGCGAGAACAAACCGTACCTCGATTTTCAGCATGTCTGCAAGGCGTTTGGAGAAAAGGTCGTGCTCGACAACGTCAGCTTCGACGTCATGCCGGGCGAAACCGTCTGCATCCTGGGCCGAAGCGGCGTGGGAAAATCGGTGGCGCTGCATCACATCATGGGCTTTCTCCGGCCCGATTCCGGGCGCGTGTGGGTCGCCTATGAAGACACTACAAATTACAGCGAGGAACAGATGGAGCGCATTCGGAAGAAGGTGACGATGGTCTTCCAGAACGGCGCGCTGTTCGACTCGCTTACAGTCGGCGAAAATGTCGCCTTTCCGCTGCGCGAGCGCGGCGATCTCACCGAAGACCAGATGTACCAGATCGTCGACGGACTGCTGGAAATGGTAGGTGTGTCGCACCACCGCGACCAGTTTCCCTCGGAGCTCTCGACCGGCATGAAACGCTCGGTGGCGATTGCCCGCGCGCTGGCGGCGCAGCCGGAGGCCATTCTCTACGATGAGCC
>Ga0187864_10000417_pt1 | contig 47482 bp, 30 predicted proteins | sample June2016WEW_11_4_FD_132985 | JGI IMG/M metagenome (GOLD analysis project Ga0187864, IMG submission 132985) | Peatland microbial communities from SPRUCE experiment site at the Marcell Experimental Forest, Minnesota, USA - June2016WEW_11_40 | ecosystem: Environmental > Terrestrial > Soil >...
AGGCAAGTCGGCGCATGGCAGTCAATGCTTCTTGGATTCGATCCAGATCAGGCGATGCCGAGCTTTCCACTCATCATCAGGATACTTCCCATTGGCCGCATCAAGGAAGAGGTGATAGTACTGCGCTGCTTGCTTATAGTCCCGCAGGTGGTCGAGGGCGGAGGCGCGCAGAAAGTAGCTGGCGGGGGTTTCGGGTAACAGCTTGGCGCGGACTTCGAGGGCTTTGATGGTGAGCGCGTAGTTCTGGTTTTCATTGGCGGCGATGGCCAGGCTGCCATAGGCGTCGCCAAAATCAGGTTTGATCTTCACGGTCGCCAAGAATTCCTGTTGCGCGTCCGGATACTTGCGCTCTTTGAGCAGTACCTCGCCGAGAAGTTGATGAAGCTCGGCGTCATTGGGATGAGCCTTGATAAGGTCGCGATAGACTTGTTCGGCATCCGGCAGTTTCTTGGATTGCACGAGCAGGTCGGCGAGATCGCGCTGCGCGTCGGAGTCCGCAGGTGCGAGTTTCAGTGAAGTCTGAATTTCTGTGATGGCGTCCTCTTTCTTCCCCTGCGCCGCGAGTACGCGCCCCAGTTGGAGATGAATGCCGGCGTCATCGGGACGCTCAGCGGCCAGCCGGCGCAGCAGGGGTTCGGCTTCGCCGAGGCGGCCGGACTTCATGTAAAGGTTGGTGAGGCCGATCGCGGCTTCCATGGTGTGCGGATCGAGCATCAGCACTTGTTTGTATTCGGCTTCCGCGGCGGAGAATTCCTTTTGCCGCTCGTGCAACAAAGCGGCGGAGAGATGGGGTTCGGGATCCTTCGGCGTAAGTTCGGAGGCTTTGGTGTAAGCCTGGAATGCGTCTTCCGGCTTTTTATTCTCGAGCAGATGCGCGAGCGCGAGCCAGGCGCGGGCCTGACCTTCTTCAGGATGAGCGGTGGGTTTGAGGGTTGTAGCGGCGCGCAGAAATTGCTCAGCCTCAGGATTATTGGCGCGGGCGAGCATGAGACCCAGGTTAAGGTTCGATTCAAAAACGTCGGGCTTGGCGGTGACCGATTTGCGATACGCGGCGATGGATTCGTCGGTGCGGCCGAGGCGGTTCAGAACGAACCCGAGATCGAACCACGCCTGATAATTGTTGGGATCTTTATCGATCGCCTTTTTCAGCAGCGTTTCTGCGGCGGTGAAGTCGTTTTTCTGGATGGCATCTTCGGCCTGCGCGATTTCTGGGGGTTGGTCGTCGACGCGTTCCTTGTAATGGCGGACGGTGGTGTGGGTTTGCGCGAAGGTGCAGGCGGTCAGGGCCATGAGCAGGATCGCATTTGCGAAACGGTGCTTCATGCGTGGTCCGCCTGTGCCGGGCGAGGGCGCCCGGCTCTCCACAAGTGTTCTACCGGTCACCATTGCGTACGCCGTTTCCGTTCAGGACCTGCTTCAGATACTGTCCAGTGTAAGAGTTTTTCAGTTCCGCGATCGCTTCGGGCGGGCCGAAGCCGACGAGGTTCCCGCCGCGATCGCCGCCTTCCGGACCGAGGTCGATGACCCAGTCCGCCGTCTTGATCACTTCAAGATTGTGCTCGATGACGACAATGGATCCGCCCGCATCGATTAGACGGCGAAAAGCGAAAAGTAGTTTGCTGACATCGTCGAAGTGCAGGCCGGTGGTGGGCTCATCGAAAATGTAAAGGATGCGGCGCTTGCGTTTGAGCCCGTCACCGCCCTCTGCGCGGCGGCTGGCCGGGCGGGCGCCAGTCTGCCGAGTTCCAGGCTGAAGGTGGGCGGCCAGCTTCATGCGCTGCGCTTCGCCGCCGGAGAGCGTGGTGGCCGACTGGCCGAGACGCAGGTAGCCCAGGCCGACCTCGTCGAGCACGCGCAATTTTTCCGTGAGCCGGGGAACGTCGGCGAAGAACTTGAGCGCTTCGCGAATGGTGAGGTTCAGGACCTCGTGAATGTTCTTGCCTTTGTAGTGCACTTCGAGCACTTGCGGCTTGTAGCGCGTGCCCTTGCATTCGTCGCAGATCAGCTCTACGTCGGCCAGAAACTGCATTTCGACAGTGACGGTGCCGTCACCCTGGCAGTTGTCGCAGCGTCCGCCGGGAACGTTGAAGGAAAAGTGTCCGGCCGGGAAGCCCCGCTTCTTGGCTTCCGGCAACGAGGCGAATAGTTCGCGGATGATGTCGAAAGCCTTGATGTAAGTAACCGGATTCGAGCGCGGAGTGCGGCCGATGGGAGATTGATCGACGAGGACGACCTCGTCGAGAAACTCGTCGCCTTCGATGCTGTCCCACGAAATGGAAGCGGCGCCGTTCGTCTGCCGCTTGGCCGTGGCCAACGCCCGGTAGAGGACGTCATGCAGCAACGAGGATTTCCCCGAGCCGGAAACGCCGGTAATCGCCACCAGCATGCCGAGCGGGATTTCCAGATCGATGTGTTTCAGGTTGTGCGCACGCGCACCGGTGATGCGGAGTTTGTGGGATCCCGGTTGGCGGCGTCGCGGTGGAATCTGGATGTGAAGCTCGCCGGCAAGGTAACGGCCGGTCAGCGAGTGCGGCATCTTTATGATCTCGTCGTAGGTGCCGGCGCCGACGACTTTCCCGCCATTTTCTCCGGCGCCCGGGCCGAGGTCGAGAATGCGATCGGCGGCGCGCATGATGTCGGGATCGTGTTCGACCACGAGGATAGTATTTCCCAGGTCGCGCAGGTCGTGCAGGATCTTGATGAGGCGGTGCGTATCGCGGCTGTGGAGGCCAATGGAGGGCTCGTCGAGCACATACAGTGTGCCGACCAGACGCGAACCGAGAGAAGTTGCGAGCTGGATGCGCTGCGCTTCGCCACCCGATAGCGTCGATGCGAGACGGTCAAGCGTCAGATACTCAAGCCCGACTTCGTTGAGGAAACGCAGGCGTTCCCGAAGTTCGATAAGCAGCTTGTCGGCAATCGCAGCTTGCTCAGTCGAGAGCTTGAGTTGACCGAGGAAGCGGGCCGCCTCTTCGACCGTCATACTGCACACTTGGCAGATGCTTTTGCCATCGATCTTTACCTGCCGCGCTTCCGCGCGCAGGCGAGTCCCCCCACAAGCGGAGCAAAGCGAGTATCCGCGATAGCGGCTGAGAAACACGCGCACGTGCAGCTTGTACTTCTTGCGCTCAAGATGCTGGAAGAAGCCGCGGACACCCCAGAAGCCGCGGTCGCCATCGACGATCAGCCGCTGCTGCTCGGCGTCCAGTTCATACCAGGGCACGTCCAGCGGAATTTCTGCCTGGCGCGCGAAGCGCTTAAGCTCAGTGAACAGCGGCCTGTACTTCGGCTTAGTCCAAGGCTCGATGGCACCTTCGTTCAGGGTCTTGCTTTTGTCGGGGATGACAAGGTCAAGATCGAAATCGATGGTGTTGCCGAAGCCCTGGCAACGCGGGCAGGCGCCATAAGGATTGTTGAATGAAAACAGGCGCGGCTCGGGTTCTTCGTAGCGGCTGCCGTCATTCTTGCACTCGAAGCGCTGGGAAAAGCGCAGCCGCTGCCGGGTTTCGCCATCACGCGGAGCGGTTTCAAAAATCACTTCGCCCGCTTCGCGATAGCCGATCTCGACCGCATCGACGATGCGTGAGCGCTGGTCGGCAGAGACGACGAGGCGATCCACTAAACCAAACACGGGTTCGGAAAAGTTGACGTCGAGTAGCGACTCCGGGGTCGAGAACTCGAAGACCTGGCCGTTTTGAAACAGCCGGTTGAAGCCACGTTTGCGCAGATCGAAGAGGCGCGCCCTCATCGCGTCGGAGATCGCGTCGGACGGCAGACTGGAGTCGGCTGATTGTTTCTTTCCGCGAGGCTTCTTGGTGCCCTTCCCTTCGGCAGTCGGTACGTGCGTCTGAATCGGAAAGAACACATTGAGGCGAGTGCCGGCGCCCAGAGCGAGCAAGCGGTCGGCGACTTCGTCCACCGTATCTTTTTTCACTTCTTGTCCACATAGCAGGCAGTAAGTGCGTCCGATGCGGGCAAAGAGTAGCCGCAGGTAATCAAAGATCTCCGTGGCGGTCGCGACGGTGGAGCGCGGATTGCGAGTAGAGTTCTTCTGCTTGATGGCAACCGCGGGCGCGATGCCGTCGATCAGATCGACGTCGGGCTTCTCAATCCGCTCCAGGAACTGGCGCGCATACGCGGACAGCGACTCGACGTAACGGCGCTGCCCTTCGGCATAGATCGTGTCAAATGCAAGCGACGATTTGCCGGAACCGGAGACGCCGGTAACGACCGTCAGAGTGTTGTGCTCTATCTCAAAATCAATGTTCTTGAGGTTATGAACCCGGGCCCCGTGAACAACAATGCTATCTGTGGACATCTTCCCCTGGCATACAGATGGATCAAGACTCGCAACCGAATCTTTCTATTATAAAGCGTGGGTTGGGCGGTATAAAGCATCGCGGCAGGCGCTGCACTAGATTTTGGGCGGCGCAGCGGTTCACCGCTGCGAAAGGGGGCTAGCTTTCAGAGTCGGCTTCAGCCGCTGAGGCTTCAACGGCTTGCGGAAAAAATTCGCGCTGCGGGCTTTGGTCCTGAGGGTTGCCTTACTGAACCCTTGAATCTGGTTCCCCGCTTCCCTTCGAGAACCAGGAACTTTGCTTCGTAGCCTTCAACTGATTGGCTTTTTGAGATAGGATTAGTCCGCCTTCTTTAAGGAATTCGCACTCACTACTCAACAAAAGGAGATGGCTTATGGATCGCATGCTAGTGGTGGTTTTCGACAACGAAACCAAAGCGTACGAAGGGAAGAAAGCCCTTATGCAACTGGACGCCGAAGGCAGCATCAGCGTCTACGCCTGCGCCATGCTTGCGAAGCACGCAGACGGCAGCGCAACCGTAACGCAAGGCGATGACCCCGGGCTGATTGGCACTCTCCTCGGTACTTCGCTCGGAAGCCTCATTGGTCTGTTGGGAGGGCCGGTAGGTATGGCTGTCGGCGCCGTGGCAGGTCAGGCCGTCGGCGTGGCCGCCGATCTGCACAACGCTCGCATTGGCGAGGATTTCATCGACGACGTCAACAAAGTGTTGTTGCCGAACAAAGTTGCCGTGGTCGCCGAAATTAAAGAGAACTGGACCACGCCCGTGGACAGCACCATGGAGTCGATCGGAGGAATCGTATTCCGTCGCGCTCTTTCGGACGTAAAACACAAGATCCACGAAGAGAACGTCAATGCCATGAAGGCCGACCTCGCCCAAATGAAGGCAGAGCACGCCAAGGCTCACACCGACCGGAAAGTAAAGCTACAGGAAAAGATCAACCAGCTCGATTCGAAGATACAAGCGCAGTTGCAAAAGGCGAAAGAGAGACGCGAGGCGGCGGAGCGTCAGGAGAAGGCCAAGGTCGAGGTGCTCAAGGCAAAAGCATCGGCTGCAAAGGCCAAGGCGTCGTAACGCGAGACACCTCAGCCCAGCTGTTCAATGACCTTTCGAAGGGCAGGTCGAGAAGGCCTCCCTCTTGAAAACAAATGGGCAACATAAGTCTTGCTGGATTGGGCATTAATCTTCGTTGGTCGCGCCGAGTGCCCCCACGTCTCGCGGTTTTGCGAGACGGTAAAGAGAGAAGAAATAGAGACGGCTCACTATGCCGTAAACGAGAACAACAAAAGGATGTAAATCCACAATCCCGTCATGCAGTGCCAGTACCATGAGGTAATGTCAACGATGATGCGGCGAGTTTCAACCGGTCGTTGTAGCACAGAGGCAACATTGGCGAACATAAGAGCCAGTACGCCGCCGGCCAGATGAAGGCCGTGCATCGCAGTGAGAATGTAAACGAAGGAACTGCTGGTGCCTCCGGCGAGGTGAAAGCCTCGGGAGGAAAGTTTGCTCCAAACAAAAAGCTGCCCGGCAAGAAACACGAGACCGAGAACGGTGGTCAGAGCCAACCAGGGGAAGTGGCGCTCGTCGCCCAGCGAGACGCCCGGAATCGACTGGACCGGGGCGAGCGCGGCTTCTCGCGTGATTTCGCGCCGCGCCAAGTCGATCGTAATGCTGCTGGCCATAAGGACGACCGTGTTGGCCAGCAATAACGTCCAGGGCAATCGGACCGGAACCCAGGTTTGGATGTAAGCCGTATCGCTCAGATCGAGACTCAGAAATCCGCGCCGGATGAGGTAGACCGACGTGAAGGAAATGAAGAGCATGACGATGGGTGTCATGGCGATAGCCAATCCCATTCGGGCTCGACGCAAGCGCTCGCCATAGTTAGGAATAGAGTCAGGCATGCTGTCGCCGCTGTCGCGGCCATCGTCACCTCCGCCGGTGCGGGGCGGGAGCGAGGCGCCGTTGTGGCCGGAGGGGTGCGTCGAGAAGGGCGCCATGCGGGGCATGTGTAATTTGGTAATTTTGTAATCGTGCAATTTGGTAATTTGAAAACCTAGAGCCAGATGATTTTAGATTACAAAATTACCCGATTGCCAAATTACAAAATTCCCACTCCCATATCCACTTTGGAGTAGATGATCTCACCCGCTTCAAGGCTTCGCAAACCCGGTTCGAAGTGGCGATGGCATTCTTCTATCTGGAGAGCGAAAGATTTTTTAGGAGATGATGAAGGCGGTGCGGCCGGGCAGACTGCTCGTCTACAAGACCCACACATTGGCACAGACGAAGCTGTCCAGGTGCCACCGCGGTGAACTGGGCGGAATGATGTTCGGTTCCCGCCGGTCAAGCATGCGACGTTGCAACCGGCACAGGTTCGCATCTAGACTTGTGATGGCCGGAGTCGATCTGCGAACGGTAGCTCGATAGTTCCCGGACGATTCAGTTAACCATGAGCTACCGCCGTCTGCACCCGATCACCGGCAAAGCGCGGAACGCCTGGTTTTGCTGGATAAATATGCGAAAGTGGCGGAATTGGCAGACGCACCAGACTTAGGATTGTGGTGTTCCATCCCAGCAATTGTTTCTCCAAAACGCTGAAACCCGCGCCAATCGCAAGTTCCATCAGATCATGTTCTCCGCAGTTTTCATTAGAGCGGTTTGCCACTGTGGACAGTATTGTATGCAGTCTGGATTGCCCACAGCGATGCACAGGAGACGCAAGGGAGCGATCTACTGGCAGAGCAAAGGTCAGAGCCTACCACGGCAGCCAGCCGACCCAAATGGTCCTCGTACCTTTGCACTACGAGGGGGGGTACGAGATGCCTGAAATGGCCGACTTTTGAGGGTACGAGACAAGTACGACGCTGCTCGGCTCGTACCCCTTGGATACCCGTTGTTCTCCCGGCACGGTGGGCTGTATCTTACGCATAAAAATGCACTTAACAGCAGTTTCTCTGCTCATCCTCCAGACGAACCAGCACGGCAAAAGTACGAGTTTTTGGGGTCTTGTCCGTGCCAATTCTCTCGAAAAAACGCATCTACACTGAAAGCCGCGTGCGGTTTGCCATCGGAAGGCTGGGGTAAAGGCTGGGGTAAATGATACACGCTTTGATCGCTGGGCCTTCACGGATACAGCGTGGCCGCTAGTGGCCCAAAGACGTACAATTTGTGACCGATTAACTGCTGTTGCCGATTCACATCTTTCACCGTCTTGATCAGATACGGGTGAACCCACTCCAACGTCATCTGTATGCTGTGAAGCCGGAAATTGTGCTGGCTTGAATTTTTGTCGGCCCCGCGCCTGCAAAGGTAACTGCTCTGGTAAGCTCTGGGACACCTTTAGTCAGGTTGTACGAGTGGGATAACCGAGTGAACAAAACAAGAGAAATAAAGCTCTTGTCGTGAGTGCAGGAATCAACTCGCGCAAGCGATTGCACCGGGGGTTCTATTGTACGACTATTCTGTCATACCCCAAAATGTCAGACCTGCCGTGACTTAACAAAGTACGACACCAGCGGACTCCGCTAGTTTGGGAAAGATTTTCTTGAGGTACTGGGGGCCACGCTTGGCGGTGTGGTTGATGTGGTCGAAGGCGTAGTCCACAACGGTCTGAATCTGCTCGGGAGTCCACCCGTCGTCGAGCCAAGTCTGCATCACCATCGCCCAGTGTTGCGCCCAGCCGGGATGTTGATAGGCTGCTTTCCGCATACGGCCATTCTTCGTCATGACTTTTGGCAGCGACCGTACAGTCTCGTAGTAACGACCAGCGAGTTTGTTCGCATCAGAGTTTATGGCCGACTTTGCGACTTCTCCGAAAGGGATGTTGTGGTACTGAGGGTACAGAATGTTGCTCTGACCGCTGCTCTTACGGCTTTCCTCTGTCACCCATCCGTGCTCAAGAATCCGATCCAGCGAACGCCTGATGTGTCTGGGTTGGATACTCAGGGTTGCAGACAACGTGCCTTGAGATGCCCAGCACTCCCCCTCCTCGCTGGACAACAGGATGATGTTCGCAGTCAGCAGAATATCCACTGGCGAACACCATTTCGGTTTATTAGGATTGAGTTGGAGCTGCCACACTAATTCTCTTGCTTCAGCTTTCGTGGGTGTCTTCATAGCTGCTCACTCCGTCCGCGTGCGTCTATTTTATCCTAGCGACAATTGCCCGCTCCGCGTCGTATTTGTGCGATGGATGCTGCCCATTGGGCCAGCGACCTTCGACGCGCTCACCGATGTACCCTTGGGAGTCACATCGGTAAGGACATAGAAACCACGATGAAATTACCTGCACCACGCTAAGAAGGTCTCGACAATGAGGGCGGATCACACAAAGGTCAGCTCGCTGAAGACGCTGCCGTACGCCGCGAGCGCGGAGGGCGCCCTAATAAGAAGAAGCGACGGATGCGGTAGATGCACCACCAACAGGGCGCGAGTTGGTAACCATCATTTTGTGACCAACGAGCCGTTGTCACAAATTGGGCGTCGTGTGAAACTCATCGTGTACTCGCAATCCGGGCGGTTAGTAGTAGGGACAGGGCACAAAATAGCCGACACACGGGGCACCCTGAACCGCGAACGACGCAACCGGGCGATGCAGGTTACCGACTACGAGCGGTTTCGCTGGCTACCAGATGCCAGAGCGGTAGAGGACACCATCCCAGCTAGATTCCGGCGATTGGGCCGGGAACGCCTGAAGACAGCGGCGCTGGTGGCAACAGTCTCTTCCGTGAGCGATACCTGAGCGGGAGACCCGCTTGGCAGATCGCAAGTCCTAGCCGTGCACAACCGTGCACTGGCAATCCACCAACACTTTTGAGTTTCACCCGGCGCGGGAGATGCCTGGCCGGTAGATCGTCATGCACCGGGACTACTACGTCCCAGAAAAGGAGAATTCAAAATGACACCAGCAACGAAGAAATTGTTCAGGGCTCGCCCGGCGACACCCGCACCAGCAAAAAAGTTGGTCTTGGCTCGCCCAGCAGCCGGCGCCGGAGTCGGCGCGGGAACTTCAGGTCAGTTGACCCGAAGTAATGACCCGGCGGATCTCGAATACCTCTACTTGGATGAAGAGATAAGCCTGGGATTTAGGCGCTTGCAAGCGTACGCGGGGGATATAGAAATGGAAATCGAACGCTTGGTTCCCTACCTTCGAGAGATGCGACACCGCCTGACCTCTCAAGGAAAACGCTCAGATCATCTTACGAGTGCGCCGAGTGGCTTGACTTGGCAGGCGTGGGTTGAATCTAAGAAGGCGATTTTCGGTTCCCTGTCAACGGTCAATCGTCTCCTAGCGGGGAAGCGCAAGGACTCGCGCCCATGGATGACTTACACGCCAGATGGGACGCTAGTTGAAGTTGCACGAAGCGCCGCACAGAAGGCTGTACGAGACGGCGACGAGACAGCGGGAGTCTACTGGATTCGCCAGCTGTACTTGGTTAATCGGAACGTTTGGAAAATGTTGGCAACCTTCGCGGTGGAAGACATCGGCATTGCTGACTTAACCGTGAAAACCCACATCCTAGAACTCGAACAGCTTGCGTCGAAGTGCGAGGATGCTCGGCAGTCCGACTTGCTGCATGTGATTACGGCAATGACGATCTGCTGTCGCGCGAAAAAATCTCGCGCGGCTGATAACGCTTGTGTCTGGCTTCGGGAAAACCCGACGTACACCCCGCCGTCTCCGAAAGAAATTGAGGGCGTTGCCAAGATGGAGACGGTGCAGCCAGCGATTCCAGACAAAGTGTATGACATGCATACGAACGAAGGGCGACGCATGGGACGTGGCTTGGAACATTTTTTGAAAGAAGCTAGCGTCCTCGCAAACGAATCTGAGGTACAACCGTTCGTACCGCCCTCGGACTGGACGCAATGCACGGCCGCAGAAGTAGATGCAACAATCGCCAGAGGTCAGGCAAAGGCTAAAGTCGCTGCGTACCTCGGGCATTTCAAAGATGAAGAGGTTAAGACAAGACTTCATGAGTTTGTGCAAGAGTTGATGGCGGAGTTTTTGTTGGTCAAGGCAGCTGCTGCAGGAAAGGGGAACTAATGGCAGAAAACTCTGGAATCTCATGGACGCACAACACGTGGAATCCGTGGGTCGGGTGCCATAAAGTCGCGCCAGAATGCGCCCACTGCTACATTGACCGAAGTCTTGTAAAACAAGGCCGTCAGCCATGGGGTAAGGTCTATCGCAGTAAAACGACGTGGGATGCTCCATGGCGATGGGAAAAGGATTGCCTGCGCAATCACTACGCCAAGCGCGTGTTCACGTGCTCGCTGTCTGACTTCTTTCATAAAGAGGCAGACCCTTGGCGCAAGGAAGCATGGGCGATCATAAGGCATACACCGCATCTGGTTTGGCTTGTGTTGACCAAGCGGCCTGAACTCATCAAGGCGCGGCTTCCTAAAGACTGGGGAGACGGTTATCCAAACGTGTGGCTGGGTGTTTCCACCGGGTGCAACAAAACGCTCGACAAAATGGACACGCTGCGCAGCATTCCCGCCGCTGTTCGTTTTGTCAGTGCCGAACCGTTGCTTGAGAACATCTCCGCAAAGATCAACCTCGATGGCTTCGGCTGGGTAGTGGCGGGCGGGGAAAGCGGCTCTGGGAAAGAGTACCTGTGGAATCCTGAAGCCGATTGGAAGGCTGAACTGAAAAACCAGAGCGGCAGACGGACCATGCCATACGCTTGGGCAGCTGCTCTGCGGGATAAAGTCAAGGCCGCAGAGTTGCCGTTCATGTTCAAGCAGGTGACGGCTCCGACTAGCGGCCATGGTTACAACGCACTTGATGGGAAAGCCTGGCATGAGTTTCCACCGGCACCAAACGGATTAGAGTGGGCACCACGCCAAGAGATTCCGTCAAAGTACGCCATGACACTAACCCAAATAGAAGAGTACCGCGCGGGGCTAGTGGCGAAGGCCGCGACGGCGGGCAAGTAACCACAGCGGGGGGAGCGGCGCTAGACACGTCGCTCCTACCATGCCACGATGCAGAACGCATAGTGCATTCAAGAAACCGTGGCGCTGGCGCCGGTAGATCTTGGCGTTGGCGTATCCGAGATCCCTAAGAAGCTCAAAGAGGCGATAAGCAGTGTACATCTTTCGAAACCGGTGGGCGATTTTGGCTCGCGGGGGAAACATCTTGTCGTAGTGCCGATCATCGAAAATGTTGTCTACACCACGCTTGGCTGTAATTACACCATCTCCGCTATCCTCTGACACAACCATCAGGATCTGTCCAAGGCGAGGAAGCGAAAGTCTCCTGAAGCCCTTATATTTGGGGTCCGTCCTGGATTCTCTCCATTCGCCCCTCTTACGCTCATAGAACACGCCTACTTCCCTAAACTTGGTCTGAAGGAGAATCTGTTCGGGTTCGTTCGACCGAAAATCATAATTATGGACGCGGTTCTGTGTATTTACGCCGCGGATGATTCTTTGTAGCCACTCGTCGTCGTCAGATGACTGGTCCGTGTCCGTACCGCGAACAATTACGCGGGTGCCCACCAACGCGGGAGAGTTTTCTACTCGGGAACGATCGACAGCATAGAGGGTTTGGGCTCCATTTATCACGCTCGGGTTTGTCAGGGTTGCCTTTCGATTCCTTTCCGAAAAGTCGTCGCATACGATGGTTATTCCGTTGTGCCGGTAGTGGCGGGCCTTACGCAGGGCGAGAATCAGTAGATTTCCGCTCGTAGTGTCACCGCATGGTGAATCCCGCCAGTGGAAGTGCGACAATTGCTCGTTCAGGTGGCTCGGGCGGGGCCGCAGTAGTTAGGTGGGATAGATGATTGAGAGTGAGACCGTTGAGCGGCTAATGTTTGGGCCCAGGTGCACCGCGGTTGGGGCGCTCTCGCGTGTTCCCATAGGGCCCGGTAATGCGTTGATCGCGAGTTGTGTTGGGAAAGTGGGCCTTTTTTGTGTGTCCAATGTTGAACAATGAGGACATCGAGCTTACCGAGGCAGCGCTCATTGCCGAAGAGAATCCGGACTGGAACATTCAACTGAAGACGTATCCGAAATAAGCTCGCCTCACACGCGGTCGCAGCCGACGGTGCAGTCCCAGCGCGTTGCGCTCCTCCTCTGACGTCAGCGTTCACTTTGGGGAAATGAGTTGGTCGGCTAGCTCATTCCAAGAGCCTTGACGGCAGCAGTTAACGGGTCGGAAAAGAAGATGGGATCAACCTTCTCAACGATGTCACCCGAGACATCTAGGAAGTTGCGCTTGTTCTCTATCGGGATAAGGGCACGCTTGGCTCCGTTATCCATAGCAGCCTGAAGAGGCTCGACAAGGCTGCGTACTGGCTTCAAATTCCCCTGAATGCTCATGTCTCCCAGAATCAACAGTGCCGGCAGTACTGAGCGCTTCTTCAATGCTGAATAAATCGCAATGAAAAAAGCAATACCAGCTTCGCACCCCTGCCGGTTGCCCAAAAGATCGATCGCCTCTACATGGAAGTCCGTTGAATCCAACGGATGGCCAAAACCCATTTCGACTTTGCGAGCTTGAAGGAATGCGAATGCTCGTTGGATTGATTCCTTGGTGAGTCCATCGATCCCACCCGCTATTCGCAATTTTCCTGTCCCAGCGGAGATCCCTACTTCTAGCCGGTAGAGACCCACCTTACTATCTGAGCTTACAGACGCAGTGTATACACTACCCGGTGCGAGGGGATCGGTTGAGATCAAGTCTCGACCGCCCTCTTCGGGGACGCCTACGAATTTCTCGTCCATCGTTTCGGTATCAACGTACGAGAAAGAAGTCTGGTGGTACTCAAACGATCCCATCTTCTTGAGCTGCTCCTTTACCCGCCGCCTTGCCTCCAGGGCTAGCTCAAGGATGTCCCTCAAGTCCTGCTTTGTAAACTCGCCGTGTGGGTGAAGAATCTTAATTAGGCCAGAGACGGTCTTTCGGACGGCCTTCGCATCGCGAGCATTGAGATGACTACCAAGATGAAAATGACGGTCGAGACTCTCCGCATAATTCTGCTTGCGCAGTTCGCGCAACGCCTCCGCCAGGTAGTCAACGACAAATCCATAGTGGTCAGTGAAGAACTGAGTGTGCATCTTTGGCACTTCCCACCCAGGCAAGTAGAAATGCACCCTATCCAGGAAAGCCATGTCATTCCGAATGACTTCTGGCATGGCTACAAACAGATGCGAAGACTTGACCATCACCTCGACTGGCTGGTTTGTATTCCCAAACATAGCTAGCGACGCAGTCGCGCTTACCGCCTCTTTGCCGCGGGCAAAAGTACCGGATTCGCAATAGGTTTTTAAGGTCGTTACAACTTCCTTCGGCATTTTTTGCAGGTCCGCAACCTCGTCAAAAGCAACCGAATCCCACAGTCCAACTAGGCCGATTTTGCCAGAGGCCATGTTGAAGAAAAGATTCGCTACCGTGGTTGAACCGGTTAGCAGGATAGTGTATGGAGAGATCTCCTGGAAAACGTAGGACTTCCCCGTACCGCGCGGACCAAGCTCGACAAGATTGAAATTTTGTTCGCAGAGCGGAATGAGTCTGCAGAGGAACAGTAACTTGAGGCGTCGATCAAAGTTTCGAGGTTCCAGCCCAATGCTACGAATCAGAAGGTCGATCCACTCATCTGTCGAGAACTCCCGTCTGCCACGCTGGTAGTCCTCCAATTCAAAAGTGGCCAGCTGAATTGGCGTCACGTTTTGGATCCAGAAGGGGCTACGTTTTCCTCGCGCTTCCTCATCGTACTCGTGTTTGAGTTCCACTTGAGCCCAAATTCCCCCGAGCAACAAGCGATCAAACTTCTGGATAAATGACTCAGGAATATGGACGTACTTGTGCCCAAAGTTAACGAGCTCCGCCCAATATTTATCATCCTCAGATAAATATCGGACCTTGATCTTATCAATGAAGCTATGATGTCCCTTTTGGCGCACGAGGGACTGGGCTTTCGTCGACTCGTCTGGGCGCACATAATTTTCGGAGAGGGTGTCGTTAACAACGCGGAGGCCGAGATCAATTGCATTGGAGTCATCTGAAGCACAGTACTTTCCAAGCAGATACTCCAGAACAAAGACGGGCACATTGGCCCCCACCTTCACCCTACGGACCAAGTCTTTGCGCACAACTTTCCCCGGGAAAACCGCGTTTGCCTTTTTGTCAAGTTCGGGCACTGTACTCACCTTAAATGGAGAAATCGAAAGGAACCTCGGCGGTCTGCTTTAACGCTACCTCTGTCTCCGGGTCGACGATTGCCACGACGAGCGATCCCTTACGTAAGTCGCTCGTGAGCATTAAGGTCACGTGGTTCTCTTGGCCGGCAACGAGGAGAACCTCGCCGGTGACCTGGTCGAAGCCGTTCACTGCCGTAGCGGCGCGGCCGATCTCCTCCTTCTTCGACCGAGCTACAATTCGCACCCGCCGAGCTTCGGTCGATAGCAGCGAACCTTTATGGTAGCGCACGGTCACGGTGAAGAGACGATTCGTGACCGCGTCTCTACCGAAGATGAGCTCAAACTGATCGTCAGATTCTACCGGGGCCCCGACTCCAACAGCGATTACGGCCACAGGAACAATGACTTCCTGCGGCGAGAGCCCGCCGAACACGTAGGGCATCGATTCGCCACTCGTCTTGAAGAGTGCCAGCTTGTTCGGAAAGACCAGATCGAGCTCACCTCCGAGCCCTAGGTCGCTAGCTTTGAATCGCGTATAATCTGGGCGGTCACCACCGCCTTTCCCCACCCAAGAGCGTTCAGATAAATCCAAAGTCCGACCATCCGGGGGTTCCACAACCGGCTCGCCCAATCCCCACGTCAGCAGATGTCCGTTACTGGAGGCAACTACGACCTGGGAAATACCCAAATCAGCTATCCGCCGGATTCCTTTCCGAACATCTGCCAGCAAATCACCCATCAGCTTGCGTGCGTGTAAAGCACGCGTCTCGGCTGCTACACTGTCGGCTTCTGGCGCCCGAATAACCACCAGTTTCCTGCCATGCACTCTCTTCCGAACAACGTCCTTCTGCCTCGTCAAGAGATCCGCCAACGTTAGGTCGGCAACAGCATCCTCACCGAGCCGCTTCTTCAGGAACCGTAAACGGTCAGCCGCATCGGTAAATACATTTCCGTCTACCTCAGCCCCCAACTTTCCCGACTTCTCTCGCAGTGCTATTCCGCCTTCTGCTCCTGGCAGCAGAGCACTCAACCCTATGAGTGGGATTGTTGGACAAGCCGCGATTACCGGACCCAATTCCGATCCCTGTGCAAAGGAGAGACTCTCAACCAGCTCAATGGCCATCTCATATCGCATGCCGCTTACCATGAAGTAGGCCACGGGACCTTTCTCCAAGAGTGACCGAAGTACCCTGTTGAATGTGTCACTCTGCAGAGGGACGGCACCGAATGAAAACCCCGCTCTACGGATTGCCTTCAGGAATCCTTCGGCGAGTGTTTCTGCCGTCGCCGCGTACTTGCTGCGTGCCAGACGAAGAAGCCCGGCGAGCTCGAATTCCACTTCCGCCGAAGCCACAAGCCACTCTAGTCGGCGCTCCACGCTGTCCATCCGGTACCAGTGCCCTCGTCCGTGCTCGCCATGAGCATAGGCCCGCGCGAGCGCAGCAGGGGTTGCAGTGCTTCCTTTGAGCTCTCTTAAGACACGATCCGCTTCGATGCAAAGAGCAAGTGCCGTCTCAGCCATCCGCCATTGCACAGCCCGAACGGGATCGACTATCGTCCAAAATGAGGCCCGACGGTCTTCCACTCGGGCGATTGCCGCCTCAATGTCACCACGTGCAGCGAGCTGCTCCAGCGAGTGGAGAAGGACTTCCTCCTCAAACGGAAACGTGTCGATTTTCCCCAGCATGCCGGGATCAAGCTTGAGCGATCGCAGCGCACATTCGTTCTCCACCGTTCTGGCAAGTGCCACATACTCATCTCGGCTGCTCCAGCGATCTCTGAGATCGCGAGCCACCTTTCTACACACTTCGATTTGGAATGCCTTCTGTGCGACAGAGACCTTAGCGAGTTCGGGAACCGTTGTTGCTGGCGCTATTTCCGACAAGAACTCCGTCATCAGGACATGCCTACCAAGCCGTTTCCGTAGGGTCTCATCGGAACTGACTCCCTCCGCCGGTAGACCGAGTGCGCTTGAGAATGTCGTCCGAAGCTCTTCGAAGGCACCCCTCTTGTCAATCTCCAGCGCAAGCGCCGGCTCAGTGAGATACCGCGCAGCGATATCACCCGCCGCTGTTGTTCCGAAGATCAGGGCAAGCGTCGTGGCGCCCGCGCCAAATTCGTCACTCGCCATGCGGTCGAGATCTTCAATTGTCAGGGCTTCATTCGAAAGCCAGCTGTCTAGCGTCGCCCGCGCGACCTTTTCGTTCAGAGCTTCACGCGCAATGGTCGCAAGCGGCCAATCAAATCGAGTACCCGCTTTTTCCAGACCGAGCAGCACATCCATACGCTTGTCTACAGGAGGAGCATCGATATAGATGATCACTCCCGTTTCTGCCGCGATGGAATTTCGATCCAGACGCTTGAACTGCTCATCAGCCGCGAAACGCACCTGGTAATAAGAGCCCCGATAGCGGACTACGCTGGTCCTCTCAATAGAAAGCGCATCAGCAACCCGTCGGAACGCACCAGCGGCGTCGTACCAAACAACCAAACCGTGCTTCCGGACCTTCTTTGTCAGGATCTCCTGAATCAAGTATTGCGTGACTGGTCCCATCGGCCCCTACTCCTCTCGACGTGCTGTCGCATACTGTTGGACACGCTGTGCTAGCACATGGAGATCACGCTTGAGCGACTCCCTCACTGAATCCGGCTCTCGTGCAAACACTGTTTCGAACTCCTCACGACTTCGAACGTTGAGTCGCGTGATCAGGTGCTCAGTAGCGGACGGAAGAAGATCTTCCGCATACACAGGAAAACCCCTTGCCCGCATGAGCTCGATGAAACGGCGGCACAAAGCCGCCCGTCCACGCTGAACCGCCCGCGAGAGAGCAAAGACGAACACTTCGCCGCGGCGCGGCGAACGCTCGGACAAGGCAGCGAGAAACTTTGCGGGATTCGCGACAGGATCAGCCCGTGAAACTTCCAATTCTATCCACGCATGGAACTCCTCTCCATTCCAGGTACATTCAACGAGCAAGTCAGCGGCAGGCGAGTATCCGACTTCCTCGCACAACTCCGGCGAAAACACGTCCGCTTCGAAGGAGACTGTCGGTACCAAACCTCGTGGCGCCAGCTGCTCGCGGAAAGCATCACTGAGACTCTCGGCTGACCACCGTGCAAGCTGGCCCATTACTCAACCCCCATCCCGTGAGCCAGGGCAATCGATCGATCTTGTCGACATTTGTCCTCAACGCGTTTTGGCCAGAAACACATGGCAACGTGGCTCCAGTCGTACTCTGCCCCTGCCAATTCATGCCACGTCTTGGTAGGTTCTTTCCAGGGCACCACCGAGTGAAGTGGAGCAATGTTAAGAATGACGCCGTCGCTTAGGTTTGGATCCCACCCGCGACACTCTGGTTCAGCGCCCGCGAGCTTTCCATATGCGACTGCTTGAATCTTGCTCTTGAAATCGGCGAGCTCGCTGGCGATAGCCTCTTGATCATCCATCTTCTTTGCCAGCTCTCTCTCGTTCTTGATATTGTTGGAAGCCTTTGCAAGTTCGTACATGCGGCGGAGTTCGTGCCGCCGGGCGTCCTCAAGCCGGATCTTCGGCTCAACATAGGCTTGTAGAAGATGAAAAAGTGTGTCCCTCGTCAGTCGATGGTAGTACAGCCATACACCGTACGTTTTTCGCGCGGACTGAAGCAACCAGTAGATCGGCGCCTTCCTGCGACTCTTCGAGTATTGCCTAATGTGTTCGCTGAAGAAGTTTCGCGCATTGCGAAAATAGCTCCGCAGGTCTTTAACTCCTATGAGAGCGCATGCCTCAGCTTCAACCTTGTCTGCGGCATCGCCAAACAAGAGTCGCAACACGTCACGTACTCGCAAAGAAATGTCTACCGGGTGGCCTTCGTCGTCGACAAGAATACCGTCCCACGGCAGGTTGGGAAGTGGGTACTCTTGATTACTGATTATTGGGGAGCTTACTGATTGCGCGTCCGGAAGCGTATTCCAATCTCGCCTCGCACGAATCCAAGCTTCGCTGACGATTCCACCCGATCTTGCGGGCAGGCCGTCAACTCCAATCAGTGCGCCAGGTGGGCAGGCCGGTAGCGGATCAAATGGACCGGTACTTCTTGGAATCAAGGTTTGATCTAATGCAAACCTCACGTCCCAGCGACCGAACGCGCAGCCAACCGCGTATGACAAAACGCCGAGTTTGTCGCTACGCTGATCCATGGGAATAACGGAATCACTGGCATCTTCTTCGTCTTCTTCGGCGGAGTCTTCGCTCCTACCCTCCACCCGACGCGATTGAATTGCTTCCCGCAAGTCCCTTTCGAGATCTCCACGTTCGTCAGAGTCGAAGCCGTACGCCTGGGCAACCTCAGTGTCCAACTCAAGGCCGAGCAGCGACCTCACGTCGAATGACAGAGCCTCTTCCTTCTCTATGGACAACAACGCTGCCGGCGCCGTGAATTCATGGAAGGGTTCGTAACTCTGGTACGCGCGTCGCCGACGATCTACTTGAAGCCTCGCCAACTTTTCTAGCCGGCTCGACAAATCTTGCGATAGACCCGGCCAAGGCAAGGCCTTGACGGTCTCGACCATGTAATTAGGACGGGCGAACCACTCCCCATAAAACCTCAGAAAGGATGTTGCGACATTTGACGCGCTAACCCCAACCGTAGCGAATTCAAGACCTTTGCTTGGATACGCCATATACCGACTAGCGGAAGGAATGCAGCCCGCTGGAACAATGTAGGGTATGAATCGCACCGCACGTCGCGTCCAGCTGAAGCCCGGCTTAAAGAAATATCGCGCTGCCGTATCCCGCAACATCCAGATGTTTGACCGCACGTCTCCACGCGCGTTTACATTATTTCGAATCTCGGCACCTTCATCAGCCCAATTCACCACTAATGTGATTGGTGAGTACCAAGGCTGTGATGTCCCAGCTTTGACGTAAGGTACCCAGCGGCCTTTCCCGCTCCCATCGGTACTCAAAGTATCATTTGGAACTTCCCAGATAGCCCTTGCAAACCGTGGATCGTCGGCTGTTGCAAGACCCTGACGGACCTCCGCTGCATCTGGCGACAAGGGGGACAACACCGCAAACTTTTCGAGAATTCGTTCCTTAACCCAGTAGACGAAAGGAACGTCAGGCAACAAACTAAACTGCCGTTGACCGGCTTGCAACGTCACCGGATCATTGGTCCCTTCTCGAAGTGATCTGATCGCCTTGAGTAGCGCTTCGGTCCTGTCCGGCCGCCCGAGTACTCTAAAGAACGGCGTTGAGGATCTAGGCAGCGAACGCTCCAAACAATATGCGGCAGCTTCCACCATCGCGTCATCCATAACCTCCAACCCGAGGTCGACTAGGCACTCAAGTGCTGACTTCTTCATCAGCACCTCTTGCCTCCATCGGACGAAGGTCGTAAGGAAAAAGCCGGTACGGCTCGTGATCGCGCCAAGGAAACCGCGTGGCTCTAAACGATCGAGAAAGCACTCAGTGAACGCCGCAAAGATGTCGTTGTAGCTGTTTGGATAATCGTTTCGTGCTTCAGCCTTGTAATTCTTGGAGAACTCCCCAAAAGGCGGATTCATTAGGACGACGTCGAATCGCTTGCGACATAAGTCAACAAAGGCAAAGCCCTGTGCGGCGTCTTCAGCGAACAGTTGCCGGGCAGCAGCGTTTTGCCTTGTTGCGTGTCCTGCGTACTTTCCTAGCTCGTCGAGAATACGTTCTTCTGCATCATGCCAAAAGCCTTCTTCAGTGATCCCACTAGTATCGAATAGGACTTGCTGCTGAACGATGGGACGTCGCGCTTCTGGTATGAGAAGCAGCTGCTCTTGCACTGGGCCTCTAGTCCATTGACGTTTCGCTTCAGCCACTGCGTCCCGAATCTCATCCTCGATTTTGAGGAGCGAGCCCGCCTCACCGGCCAACTGCATCTTCTGGAAGATCACGCGAACAAGTTGTCGAAGCACGGCTGGCTTCAGGTCTGAAAGAAATTCGTCCAGAAGGGCGTGATCTCCTGGCATCGGCTCGGCACACACGATATTTGAACGCCGAATCTGCGGTCTGTCAGCGGCCTTGAGACCCAAATCTTGGTAGGCTCGTTGAGCACGCAACCAAAGCGCAAGGGCCGCTATCTGGGTCGCCCGGAGGTCGATATCGATACCGTACAAATTGTAGCGAAGAACCAGTCCAGCTAGTTCCCGCCGCAGCTTAGTGAGCTCTGGGTAATCATCGCGAAGCGAGCGGCCCGTTTCCGAGAATGCCGGTGAGTCGGGGTCAGACCATGCCTCTTCATAGATCGTGAGGAACAGATCGAACGCGTAGAGAAGAAAGTGTCCACTCCCGCAAGCGGGATCTAGGACACGGATGTCTCGCGGGTCTTTCCTGGTTCGATGCTTGATGTAAGTCAGCTTCCGGCTGAGATCTGCCTCAGGTTGATTGTCGGAAGAAGCTTCCGCAGGTTGGGATTGCCCCTTTGCCAAGAAAACATCGTTTGGTTGACGCACCAGATAAGAACACCTTTCACTCAGGCGTGTTTGGCCACTGTACATCTCGTACCAAGTTCGAGCGAGTGTGTTGTCGGTTAGAAACTCAACTACATAACGAGGCGTGTAGAACTGGTTGCGCACAGCGAGCTCATAGGAATTACGAGGAGCTTGGGATCCTCCACGCCTCGAGTCCCTTAAGGCCTCACGGTATTCTTTTGGGGTGTAATACTGGTAAATCCAACCGATCGTTTCGTCTGATTTCCAGACCTCTGAAGGGAGGGACTCATTCAACAATCCGATAACTCCATTGAGGGAACTAGGACGAGGAAACACCGTAGAAGATGGTAGCGATCGGTCAAACAGAACACGAAGTTCACCCGCGATTTCGTCAAACAGGAGCTCCAGATAGCGACGGTATCCACCGTCCACTTGAGCCCTGCACACTTCTTCACAGACGCGCCTGAACAGACGGAATCCATTGGATTCGGTGCCCTTTGAAACTGATTCCTGGATCAGACCACGCGTCTCAAGCATCTTCAGGGCTGCTAGCCGATTTAAGTACGTAAATCCGATTTCGCGAGTGAAGTTTTCGACTGCTTCCTTAGATGTTCGCCCACCAGCAACTGCATAACGAATGGCCGATTCAATTGCGTCACGTTCATTACGACGTGTCGGATCATGGCCGCAGACCTGATCAGGATCCAAAAGCCGGCCGTCCGGCAGAATGCCGTAAGTGCTCTCAAGTTGCTCGCGAATATCTTCTTCCAGCAGCTCCCGAATTGCTGCCACCATCTTTCGGATTTCATTCCTGAGAGCCTTTCCCAATCCCTCGCTTTCGGGAATGGGTGTCGTTTGAACTTCCGTAAACCAGATCTGATCTGTTCCAGTTCGGCCGCCAGACCTCCGTAAGAATTCATAAAAAGCTTCCTCACGAGGCAGGGATGAGAGGTCTCCCGCAGCACGGACAACGTCGCCGCGCTTAAGAGTCGGAATCCGACCTGCGAACGCTGGAAAGAGGGTTGACGACTTGATAGGGCTACACCCGAGATGTTCTGGCAGTCCTTTAAATGGGTCGAAGTTTTGACGGATGGCTTCGGCTAGATTTTCCGCGTAGTGGAACGACCACTCCTTTCCGTCATACTCCAGATAAGCGACGACCGTATCCCGAGAACCGGCAGGACCACCCCAATGAACTTCCAAGGCTGGAAAGACTTTCACTCTCACTGTCATCCGAGAACCTCAAGCAGCCTCTCGTACCTCGCCTTTATGAGCATTTCTCCAACCTCTCTCTGGCGCGGGGTAAGCCAGCCTTCGGGGACGTCCTCTAGGCATTCCAGCAGCTGCGGCACGGTCGCATCTTTGAAGCGCTGTTCAACCGCTTGAACCTCCTTTGGGTGAGCAGCCTTAACGCGCATTACAAAGTCGAAATGGCGAAGTTTCTCGGTCCCGCCGGTGCCCTCCCAGTAAATTCGAGAGTCGCAATTTCGAATGAGTCCAGCAAAATGGACTTTATCACGCAGCAAATGTTCACACATTTCATCACCACACCGTGCAAAGAGCGTCGAACCGTTGTCAAAAAACGGCGCAAAATATTGGAAAGAGTTCGAGACAATTCCCCAGTTGTTTACGTGTCGATCGACGTTTCCCGCCATTGCGTCAAAGAGGATCATTTCGTGAATCCGCACACTTATCGCTGGGACAATGATAATTTTTCGTAGGCGTTGGTACGTGTGCGATTTATAGTCCCACGGATCGAATCCCTCGAAGAGGCCAGCAAAAATCTCGCCACCATGAATTAGACGTTCACCGTCACCCAAGAAAGAATAGATTATTGTCCCGAGAGCATCGGCGCGACGTGCGTAACGGACCTCAGGCGCGGCAAGCCCGACAACCTTAGCGATAGCGGCTGTCACCTTCTCGCATACGTGCTCGCACGTCCCGGCTTTAGGCTTCTTGAATAGCGCACGCCGCCCACTTGCAGGATCGTACACCCATACCTTGTCACGGGTACCAGGAGGGAGCAGGCCACTAATCTCGGGCCATTCGGTTGCGTCGATCACCCCAGAAAGCTGATCTCCAGCGCTACTCAAGGATGACACGGCTGCCCTCTGCGATGAGTTTCAGGCAGTGCTCACGCAAGCCCTTAAGAGCCTCCTCGAATTCCTCCTCTGAGCTCACTGAGGTACGAAAGAACTCACGTACCTTCACCCGCTCGATTCGCCGTTGCTGCTCTGGCGGGACCAGTAACCGCTCTAATTCCGCAAACGCATCCCGGCGAAGACGGTCGACGGCCAGCAGATCCGTTTCCATCTGTTCCACAGACGGCCGTAAGACAACCTCGCGCGGCGGTGGCCCTTGGCCATCGCCGAACCGTGTCCGCACAGGCGACAAAACCTGATCTCGTGCGGACGGCGACAGTTCGACCCATTCGACTCGCCCCGTCAGGTCCGAAAAAAGCTCTTCGTATGCACTTCGACGGCGTTCCCATACTCTGGCATAGAGCTCCCGATAAGCACGCTCAATCGACTCCACATCGGCAGAAATCTGGGGGAGCCGGTCGCAAAACGCGTCAGAAGCTAGTGCAGCGGCAAGACGATCCGCGGTCTGAGCCAAGCCGTCGCCTCCGGCCTCCTCTTGAAGCACCGGCCAAAGCAACCCAACAGCTCGCACGCCTGCTTTCACCGTGGCGAGGTTGCCTGGGGACAGTGCTTCGGCAAAGCGCTTGGCCTTGGCTAGCGTTTCTTTGATCGTCCTGGCCGCGCCAGCGAAAGTCCGCACGGCATCTTCTCCGGGAGCTTCAATAATCGATCGCAAGGTGGAGAGAAGATCGTCAACTGCTTCGATACCCGGCAGACCCTGGGCCTCTAGCTTGGCCCGAACCGGCAGCAGAGAGTCGCGTTCCGTGGCGAGACGCTCTCTGAGAGCCCCTGCGATGGCGTTCTCGTCAATTTCCACTTCCTCGCCGAAGAGCTCCTGAAACGCCCGCGCGGCTCCGACGAGATCCTCAAACCGCACTTGATCCTGCCTCGGCCGGAAGGCAGCGGCTCGGAAGGCCGGGATCTTCGAGAACGGATCACGGACACCCGGATCTGATGGACTTTTGCGCCACGCGCCTTGGGTAAGAACTTCCACAGCTGCACCGCGAAAGAGGCTTGCCACAACAATCATTACGAGCTCGAGTTCCCATCCATACGGGGCAGATCGGAACTGGGTTTCCAGGAGTTTTCCAGTAACCTTCTCACCGTATGCGTGGCGCGCTGAAACGTAATCCAAAACCTCCTTGGCTGTCGGTGCACTAGCATTCACAACGTAACGCCCGCCCTGTTGCACGATGAGATGAAGAGCTTCAGTTCCGTCATAGAAGACAGCTGGCAAGCCGCTTAGGTTCGTCGCTTTGAGAATTTCTTCACTTTCGCTACCCTTCACCTCGACCGCGCCGAGCTCGAACTTGCTGAAAATTTGCGGCACAGCCATTTCCATAATGCCGCGTACTCCGTCGGAAACCGTATGTCCCAGGCTATGGATTGCACGCTCGATACCGCGAAAATAACAGTTGCCATTGGTGAACGCGTTCTGGAACTTGTTCCGCAACTCCCTTAGGAAAGTTGCTTCCCGCGTCTTTTCATCTGCAAGAAGCTGAGCCTCGTCCGAGGACTTGATACCGCGTTCGTGCCGCTGGATCATCTCTCGTGAACGGTGCAGCTCTTTTGCAACCCGGTAGAACTCATCGCTCAGGGCAATTACGATTGGCACCGAAGGCGTATTGCTGAACGTCTTTTCCCATCTTTCCCACTCTTCGCGACCCGTCTTCCTGGCCTCAGCACAGGCTGACTCAAATGGTGGGCCCTCCTCGCTCAATGCGAATCGAAATGGCAGATCACCTTCTTTCGCAAGGCGGTCTCCATCCACGATCAGAATCGGGGTGAAGTTTCGCAGACCCAAATGGCGATAAGGCTTCAGTACCCTAAAAAGCTCCTCAACTATCTCCTTCTGCAAACGACTGTAATCGGCGGGCCGGATATCAATGCCCTGCCGCTCTTCTTCCCAGCGTTTCCCCTCAACAGAAAGAAGATCGTACCCATGTTCGCCCAGCTTAACTTTTTGAGCTTCGACAAGCAGGTCGAGTGCTGCCTGAACTTCTCTTTGGAGCGGGACAGCATCGATCGCCGGATAGAGAACGGCTGCGATGTTCTCCGCTGTGCGAGGAACTCCGCGGACAAATTGCAGAAGACACACTGCCTTGGCTACTTTGGCCACCAACGGTTTATCTTCTAAGGACTTGCCAATATCCGAGATGTCCTTACGCTTTTCATAGGAAATATTCCCTTCGACTAGATCGTAGATCATGTCGAGGGTCACAAGATCGCCTATGCTCCGTTCTCCAAGCTTGACGCGGTCATTGATAATCACCTGCTGGGCAAGCTTGATAATGGTACGGTTCGACCCTCCAGTGTGTCGGCTCGCTCCAGGTTGGCTGCGTAGACCCGCTACAATATCAATAATTAGATCGATTTGGTACGGGAGAAAAGGATAAAGCGCAGCGAAGCTGGTACCATCGAGCCTTACTTCTCGAACCTTGCTTAATAGGCGAGTGTGGGTAGCCAAGGCCCCTTTATGCTGCTCATAAAGAGTGGTCAGGATTTTCTCAGCTTCCGGGCGCTTCGTGAGCACCCGCTTCGAAGTCACCTCAGAAATGTCGGCTGGGGCCAGATCAACTTCTATCGGAAAGCGAGCCTTGAGACGAGCTAACTCGACCTTTTTGCCCTCCAAATTGTCGACGACTTCATCGAGCTTTTCCTGAGAGGTGACGATAATCCACCCTTCTCCCTTCCACTGTCCCTTCTGTGCTAAGTTCTTGCCCACTCGTCCGAAGGCCTGCACCACTCCCTGAAGATCAAGCATTTTGTCGGTGCTGCGGGAGACGTACTGACCAACCTCGTCAATGACGAACACGAGTGCTCGCCCATCCTGCCGTCGCCGAACGAGTTCAAAAGATCTCTCAGCCAGTAGGTTGGGAGAAATATCAACCTCAAAATGTGTTCGCGCCCAAGTGTCAGGCTGTGGAAACCGACGAGAGTCTATGTCGTGCAGCACGACGCTGGCCTCGTTGAAAACTTTGTTCAGAATAAGTCGCCCGCGTTCCCATGCTTTGCCCCACTTCTCCTCATACCGTCGCCGAAACGCTTCGAGTTCTTGTTCTCCCTCTAGATCAATTTCCAGTTGAGCTAACTTAAAATCATCCGAATACCCGAGCTGCCGAAGAAGAACCTTATACATGACCTCCGTGATCCTTTCGGAGCCGCTCTTGACGCCGCGATCCGTCGAGATATCGAAGATAATTGCTTTAGTGGGGATACGTTCATTGATTATGCGAAGAAGTGCCCGGACTGTATCATCTGCCGCTCTACCTGCGAAGAGGTCTGACGCCGCTTTCCCTTTGACCGAACGTCCTTCGAGAACGTATCCGAGAATCTTGGCAAACGAGGACTTGCCACTTCCAAAAAAGCCTGAAATCCAGATACCTATTCCTTCGTGAGGATTATCGGGCGTGGCACGGTAGGCCTCAAGGACCCTGAGAAACCCCTCGCGAATACTGTCTGTTACAACGTATTCAGTGAGCTCCTCGTAGACCTCTTCTTCGTTCGTCTGGTCAACCTTAATGACTTCTTCGATGTGCCGGTCGATGGGTTTCTCGAACAGCGACACAATTGTATTCTGGCTATCCGGCATTTCTTGCACCTATTAATAGATCTTGGGGCGATAGTTGTGGTCTGCTTCGCACACGCCCATGAACCGAAGACCGACCGTACCTTCGAGCGCACCAGGATATAGCAGCACGGTCGGCACGCGAATTTTTCCATGCATTTTCTCAAGCAGCGCCGAGGTACGGAAGGCGGGGAAGAGAGCCTCCGCATGAGTCAATATTGCAACCATAGTCTTTGAATCCTTATGCTTGAGCTGCTCCACTACGAGTTCATCCAAAGGTTGCAGATCAGTGAGGACATTGTGAACAGTATCGATTGTTCGCTCCAGCCCGTCCGATTGTTCACCAGCGAAGAGGCTTTCTAAACCAACCTCCCGCTCTATCGCTTGGAACATTAGGTCCGCCAGCGAAACTTCCATCACGTCTTTTCCATGTTGCCGGCGCAGGCGGGTAACGAATAGTCCGATTTCTGTGCGGACTTCAAATTCCTCTTTTGGATCATACTGAAAAATGGCAAAAGGCAAATCATGGTACGCGCTGATACGCAACTCTGGCGCAGTCAGATCGTCTTCAAGCATGCGAATGCGATCTCTGAGCGATAGCATGTGCGGCCTCCGTAACATCTCCAAACAGCCAGTCAATACGCACTACACGACCTGCCGCGTGGTACTTCAACCAGCCTTCCTGATGAGCACTTAAGAACATTCGGTCTACGGAAGCATGGTCAAGAAGAAAGAGCGACCAGTCCCTGTGCTCAGTGATTCTGCTTGCGGCGGCCACCTTTTCCTTGAGGTAGTAGGCGACATATACGAAGACCTCCATTGGTAGCGATATCGGTGCGAAGACTTTTGTCGCGCGGCCTTCGAGCAAGTTGAAGTCTCGACATGCTGCAAGAAGTCCCCGCGCGACCTTAGTCCTGACAATCGGTGTCCAGTGGTGATCCACCTGGCCTCTCCTCTCTAGTTCCAAAAGGAAGTCATCGGTTTCATGAACCGTGACCTGGTACCCCCCCCCAGAGTGCCTTTGACAAAGGAAACTGCTAGCGAAGTCGTACAAAAGGTCATCCGCCAGAGCGGCGTGGTAATAGAACATCTTGTTCAGGACTTCCGGCGCCACGCCGGCTTCAACAATCATCTTGGCCGCAGCGGCGCCCGGCGTCTTGTCGCTATCGAATCGACGTTTGAAGATCCGACTTATGATGTCTCTGACCCGCCGCCGCGAGATTTTTCCAAGCAGATTCTGGGAAATCACTCTTTCTGCAAACTGTTCTAACGGCTCCCTTGGGGACCATTCCAACAAAAGTGTGCGACATTCTTGAATCAGTGCTCCGCCCTTCTGAATGTTGCTCGTGTAACGTCTTTTCTCTTCTGTGACCAAGTTCATTAACTAACCGTTACGTACGGGGCCAAGAATTGCTGCCTGCTCCCCCAGCCATATCCCGCCAAAAGGCTTCGCAACACGCGCAGCGGCTGCGTTTGTAATTCGTCGCTACTCGAATGCGCTACTTGAATGGCGCGATCGGTGATCAATCGAGGCTTGATCTCGTTAAGAGGCAATCCGAGATCCTGGAACGCCTCTGCGACTGAGCCGTGTGCGATACCTGCCATCTTAGGAAAGGCAGCGATGCTTCCCAGACCGCCGCGCGCCCTCACCCGTTGCAACCATGCGGTAAAGGTGTACTCGACCACAGGTCCAAGATTAAACAAAGTGAGGTGTTCGCCCGGTGGCACTAGGGCTTCGTGTCTTAACCGGGCCGCCTCTATAGCCAACTCGATGGCAGCCCATTCGGCCGTCTGCCGAAAGAGCCGGCTGAGGGCGTAACGCCCCTCATCGGTCAGGGCACTGCTTTCCCACCAATGAAAAAGATCGGTCTCCCCAATGCGTGCGATAGATACGCGATAGCGGAAAAGCAAAGACAAATCCAATGACATTCACCTCGGAGCTGGAAATGACGTTCCGCCTCGGCACCACTCAACAAAGCACATGCCCTCTAGTGTTTACGAGATGCTGATCGGAGTTCCGACCCATAGAACGTATCACCAGGCATAGGCCGTTATCAAATCATTGGACAGTCGCCGCGCCGCGACGGCGACAGACTCCAAGATTCCGCACCGTGAATCTAAAGAATCTTGAAAGGCCATTCTGCCCCGAAAATCCCCGCAAGTACTGAGTTTCGCGATACGTGCACGCCCGAAGCAGTGGCTGCGCGTCTTCTCGCCACTACGTCCTCTTCCGGGTGGACGCCGCTTGGCTGCGGCTCGGACGGGCGTTTCGGACTATGCCGGTTTCGCGCCAAACTAACCCCTACCGTGTTTGGCACTCGCCGCGCTTTCACTCACGCCCTGCCACCCTCCTTCGGCTCCGTTCTGTCCCTTTCACCGTTCCGTCTTGTTTCTTCCCGCTGCCGCTCAAATGGGTCAAATGAAGGATCAATGTCGACTAGCCCAGAAACACCTGTTTGTAGGCCTGGTGGTGGCCAGTTTTGGGGTTCTGTAGATTCATGAGCTTGCAGGCGCTGAGCGCAGACGGTTTTGGGCAGCCGAGGTCAATTTCTTGGTGTGTAGGCTGCGGCTATTTGCTAGAGCCCTTCAGTCGCCGACCCCCGCCATAGGCCCTGTGTACGGAGCGACTGACATTCCAACATCCAGCTGACTAGTCGGACCGCACGTGAAATCTGATCATTGAAGTTGGCTGTGCGCCAGTTGTGCGCAGGATTGCCACGCCGCGTCCGGTCTCGTGCCGCTGATCTCGAAATTCTCCCTCGTCGGCGCCGCATAGCACCTCTCCTTATCATGTGCACCCTTTGGCCCCGCTGAAGCGCTGGCGAACTGATCCCGAATCAGTCGCCTGGCGCAGGAAAAAGCGCCGCAGACGCGGCGAAATCAATGCCGTCGTGAATGACTGCCCTGTCCAAGGATCGTAATGCCGTTCCGTGTCCGGTCATGGCAGCGTTTCGCTTGCTAAATCGGCCAATAGGCACCCGACTCGATCGCCGGGTGTCGAGGCTCGTCCATGGGACGACCGTGCTCGAGCCGCCAAACTTCGATCTGGCCGAGCAGCGCGAATGCCGAACGCTTCCGCAATGGGTCCGTTTGTGCCATTTCGAGAAGGCGTTTCCGGAGCGCGTTCGATCCCCTTGGGGCAAGAGTGTAGGAGTGTCCGTCCGGGCCGTACGGTCGCCGCTCCAGGAATGCGTTTTCGATTGATTGGAGAAGTTCGAAGGGAAGCGCGGACTCGTCATCCCGCAGCACACAGAGTCCTGCGACGAGGTCGTCTTCTCGCTGAAAAAACGGAAATGTCTTTGCGAGCAGCATCCTTTTGGTCTGCGGCAGTTCTCCGCTTGCGAGGCGAAGAAGCTCCGCCTTGAACTCGCTGTCGTGCTCAGCTCGATCCGCGAGCAAACGTGCGAGCACGTTGCCGTGCTGGTAGTCGGGCACAAACTCCTTGGTGAAGAGCTTCTGATTGGGGTCGACGAAGGAGAGGAGCACTTCGTTCGAGCGCTTGCCGCCCAGTTGCGCCACGGCTTTGATCCACTCATCGCCGATCTGCGCCACCGCACTTCCGTCCGGTTTTGCCAGTTGCAGAAGCAAGTCCATCGCGTCGGTACAGCGGCTGGCACCCAACGCAGCGACGACGCCCCTGGAGTCGTGCGGGTAGAAGAAACGAAGCCCCGCAAGAATCTCCTTGATCTTCGCGATCCCTTCCTCCGGACGGTCGACAAACGGGAGGACGCTCAAACAGCGATCCATCAACCAACGGTTCTGGTCACTGTTGCCGAGGTCGCGGCGCGCTTGCTCGATGGCGGGGCCGAGAACGTTCATCATCTCTGCGAGCGTCATGCGGACTCCCGCGAAGATGAGGCTTTGCAACGAATCGACCCGACTGTAGGCATCGTAACCAGCCGGGAAGGCCATCACTTCCAGAATCAGTTTCGCCGACCTGCGCGCCTCCAGAGCTGCGAGAGAAGCGCCGATCGGTTTTAGACGATGCTCCGCGGGTCGCTTATCGGGCGCGGTCGCGCGTTCCGCGAGAACTCTCTCGATCAGCGCCCGCAGTGCGTCCGCGTATCGGCTCCGCCGTTCCTCAACGTATTCTTCGGTCTCTTTTCCTTCTCGGGCGCCCCACACCTTTTCGAAAGCGGGGGGTCTGATCCCGAGTGTTGGTTGCGGTTTGCTTTTCTTCGCTCGCCGGACGAGTTCTTCTGCCACGAACCGTTCGTACTGCTCTTCGCTCAGCATTTCGAGCAATACTTCGTCTCCGTGTTCCGGGTCGGCGGTCATCACCGCGTTCATGTAGAGGACCACGTAGCCGACGTTGTCACCAGAACGGTCGCCTTTCGCGCGGGCTGCCAGCATTTCGCGGTATCGAATCGAGTCGGCTGCGATCAACCGGCGAAGGTCAGGAATGTCGCTCGGGCCGCCTACCTGTGCCAACAAAACGGCAAGATGCGCCCGAACGCCCGCACGCATCCCGTTCGGGTCGGCAGCGCGCTCGACTGCGCGCTTCAGGTAGGCATGTAGTTTTCGCCGCGCTTCGTCCGGCAGGGCCGTTCGCGTATCGGTGTGCGTCGGGCTCAATCTTCCGAACACGTCTGTCAACAGGCCGAGTTCCGTTAGTTCCGGGTCTCGCTCCAGCTTCGGTGACAGCGCGTCGAGGATACTCTTCGGAGCGATTGCCTGGAGCAAATCCTGCTGCTGCCGAAAAAAGTTCCACTTCGCCATGTCCCGACTAGGGCCGATCATCAACTCACGATGCATCTCGCAAGCCCTCTCGAACACCCGCGCGACAAGTCCTTCATCCGCGGTCGTGGCCAGAATCGACAACACGCGTTGCTTCTCATTCGCATCCAGAAGCTCGTTGGTGAAGCGCTCCAAGAGGCGGTCACGCTCCGCCGCTGGAATCTGGCTGACCATCTCGTTCCAACCGCCGAATCTCGTCGAGCCTTCGAGAACCTTTCGCGCGAGCCATCCACTCACCCACTGTGGGTCGGATTCCCGCAGTTCATCCAGCGCCCACTTGGTCGGTCCCGCGTTGCCGGCTTCCAACTGCTTCTTGTCGAGCCCATCGAGTTCCTTCTTCATCCGCTCGGCGATCTGCTTCACGCCGAGATTTTGCAGGAAACGTAAAGTCCTCAAACGCCCGAAAGGGTCGCTGATTTCGGCGTACTTCGCCTCGGACACTTCAATCGCCCGTTGCCTTAGAGATGGCGGAATCTCGTCTGGGTCAAGCGAGCGCACTGCAGTGACAAAATCGCTGTCATTGAACGGACTCAGGAGATTTTCGACTTTCTCGGTGAAGCCGTACCAGCTAAGTTGACGGGCAGCGTCCGACTTGATCTGCGGACTCGGATCCGCAAGCGCAAGTTGTTCGACTGTGTCCGCGAGCCACGGGTCATGAGCAAGTTGCAGGATAAAGTTGCGGCGGGCATCCTCCTCCCAGCCTTGCACGACCTCGACCCAGCGCGGCCCCAAACTCGTCGGCAGAAAGTCCGCACCGCTGTGATAAACCGCAAAGCGAACTTGATGATTCGGGTCCTTCAGCAACGGAATGACGATGTCCTTGAAATCGTCCGAACCTGTGGCAAGCATCGCTGCTAACGCGCATTGTTTGTGGCGCGCGTCGGGCACGTCATACCACAGACGGAGTTGCCCACCCATCTCCTCCCGCACCTCGCTCCAGACATTCGGCCCGCACCAGCGAGCAAGTTCTGCGGCGAAGATCGGGTCAACCTCGAGCGCCATTCGTACGAGCTTCGTTCCCAGCTCAATCCCCGCTTTGTCTCCAACCGATGCACCAATGTCCTCTGCGAGCAGGCGCAATGACTCTCCCCAACGCGGTTCGTTCACGTAGGACACAAGGAACTTCCGATCTTCGATCGAGTCTTTCGCGCGAACGAGACGATCCAGGTGCGCTCGCAACCCGCCTGCCGCGAAAAACTCCTGGAACTGCTGGTGTTGGAAGCGAAAAGAGCCATCCTCCGCCCGCACGAGGACGTGACGCTTCGAGAGTTCGTCGAGTATCTCTCTGGGATCAGGCATCTCCGCGATCTGTTGGGCGGCATGCAGTCTGTCGCTCACGAAACTGATCAACCTCAGCCCGTCCGCCTCGACGATTGAGGTTTCGCCGCGTGCGGTCATCTCCATAGAAAATGCGCGGAGATACTCGCGCGCGTGTCCTCGCAATGGTGCTTGCCGCAGAGCGACTTGGTGGTCCGGGGACTGCTCGATCGCATCCATCACGGCGCCGAGCACGCCCATTTTTGTCGTTGGGATGTCCTTTCCAGAACGGTAGAGGTCGACAACCTCCGCGAGGAACAGCGGCGTGCGCGTGATCGAGTCCAGCACGCGACTGTTGTTGAGCTTTACCCGAAGGTCGTGTGCCGAATCTCCCAGTGCTAGACGAAGGTATTCGTCCCGCTGCGCTTGCCCAAGAGGACTCAGGGCTAGTCGAAAAGAGCCGCGCAGTTGAGGCACGATGCTGTGCCGGCGAGTCGCAACGACGACAATCGCAGCACCGAAACTGCGATCAAGGTCGCGTAACGCCGCGTCCGCGGCTTCTGCGCGGGCAACCGGAACCTCGTTCCATCCGTTGAGCAAGAAGATCGGGGGCTGGGCTCCCCGCAGTTTTGAGAGCACAGTCGCGTCCACATCTCTCGATGCAAACTGGGGGCGGGCGGCGACGAATGAAAAGAAATCTTTGCCGGACCGGATCCAGTCGGGAAGGTCCACCAGGAAGGCCAGCCCGCCCGCGTCCAAAGCGTGACGTGCGAGTTGGACGAGCGTCGTAGACTTGCCGCTGCCGGCTGGCGCCTCGAGAACCATTCGTTGCCCTTCGGACAGGACGGTGTTCAGCGATGCCGTAGGCACGGCTTCGATTGGTTCCCCTTTTTCGTTCAGTTTGACCGCGTTAAGACTGATCAGCGGCCGGTCGGTCCGGCGAATCATGCGATCCCAGTTGTCCGCGAGATCCTTTGCGGCTTCTCGCGCACGCTCGTACGCGGGTGCAAGGTCAGGCGTCATCGAAGGCGCGATTCCTAACTGATCTCTGCAGATGTCAGAGTTCGCAGGGTCCATCAGCCACGTGATGAACTCCTCGCGCGGAACGACGATGAGTTGCAGCCCGAACTTCTCGTGCACATCCTTCGCCCAAATCTTCGCAGTGTGCTGAGTCACTTCTTTCGGGGTCGAGAATATGAGCACGCGCAAATCTGGATAGTTCTTTTTTGCGTCTGTGGCATCCTTCTCGACTTTTGAGGGCGTCGCTGTTATCGAGCACGCGAGGCCAACGCCTTTTCCTTCCCGATCCAACTCTCCGCTCGCGTACGCATCGAGACCTCCGTCCCAGTTGCGCTCACACGCGACGAGTTGGGGCCACTTTTGCTTGGCGTGAACGACGGCGATGCCCTGAAACTTCTTTCCCGTTTCCTCGGAGATCATCTCGTCGAGGGCTCGGTCGATTTCGGTCCGGTAAGCCATCTACAGTGTGAGATTCCCTCGTTTCCACTGATCGAAGCACGTCAGAAAGTCTTGTTGCCCTGTCGGATTCACGCTCATGAGATTGCCGCACTGGACGCAAACAGCTTCTAGCTGCGCCTTCGTTGCCGCGTCCGTTGGAAATGCGTCGAGCAACGCGTTTGTGGCGATGCACTTCGTCTCAGGCAGCAGCGGTGCCACTGAGAGCGTCAGGACGAACTCCCCGAACATGAGAAGTGCCGTGTTCCGATTAGCGATGTCGACGGCCAGGGGTTTGAACGCTTCGATCATCTGGCACATCGGAAACCGGTCGAGCGAGCCGTTCGAAACGCGCAGGGCAGCAACGATCACGCTGCCCCTGAACTGTGTCACTTGGTAGTTGAAGCCCATTAACTTTGCGTATGCTTCGCCCGCGACCGCTGCGTCGATGAGGCCGCGGATTGCGAGGTGCTCGACAACGGCTTGAGTCCAGACCCGCTCGACGCCTAACTCAAACTTGGCCGCTTCGGCGAGGACAAGATCGTCGGTCCACAGGATCCTGCCGGGCGCGAGCGCGGCAAACGCCGCCTCCAGTCCTTCCCATCCAAAAACGTTTTCCAATGACTTCCGTCGTTCGGGGTCGAGCGCGGCGACCTCGGGAACCGAAACGACGGTCGTGTTCTTCTCCACGCACTGCATCCATTCTTCGAACTCGGCCTTCTCCCTCTCGGACTGCTCAGCCGTCGTCTCAGTCATGTAGTGCTGTCCGTCCTTGTAAAACATCATTCCGTGCGGCATCGCGAAGCGCGCCTTGGCGCGTTGCTCCTGAAGCTCGGTGCGGGTCGCCGCCGTAATCACAAAGCTGAACCCACCGCTCGTCAGGACCTGGCGCGTAATGCCGAGCAGACGCAAAGTAGTGAGAGCGACGAGATCAAGAACGACGGTGCTCTTCGTGCCGAGGTTCGTTATCGCAGGCCCCAATGCGTTCGCGTACGCGCATCGCACGAAATCATCCTCCGATGTCGCGAGATCGAACAAGGCCTCGCAGGCACCGTTGCCCAACTTCTCGCCGTACATGTTCAACGTGATCGCCGCGGTCCTGTATATCTCTCGGAGTTTCGTGACCATCTCCGAGCGCGCCTTGATGGTGTCGAGCATTGGCTGGATGTCGGCGACGGTAACCTTCTCGGGTGGCGGCATGTGGAGCGTTCTGATAATGGTCTGATCCGGGAACTTCAGCTCCATCTGTTCGCCGATGGCCTGGAAGCGCCGCGTGTACTTGCTGAGAATCTGCGTGATCTTGCCGACGCGGTTCTTTATGGGGCTCTTTGCCAGCACGAAGGTGTCGCCGACCTTTTTCCCCAGCAGTTCCTTCGCGATGTCGCTGGACGCGGGAATCTCCTCGAACTCGCTGATGGGCCTGTCCGTGTTCTCGAGGACGAACCAGCCGGCGGGCGCCTCGCTCTTCTCTGAGTACTCGACCGCGCTCCCAACCGCAGCCTCGTCCATCGTCGCGGGGATGTCAGGTCGAGCGCCCGTCATCAGGCTCGCCAGATAAGCCTTGTGGGCCTCGATCTCCGACGTGTGAGCGCGCAGCACGCGGTAGGCGTAGTCGACGGCCAACCTGTTTTGGCTCTGCCACTGCAGAACGTGAACAGCGGGAACGGCGTACCGCATTGGAAGCTGGTCGGGTGGCGGGAGCGTGGACTCCGGGAGCGGCGCGATGTCGCTAAGTCCGTAGCGCATCGCGATCATTGCGAGACGGAGTCTGGCGACGCGATGGTCGGGGTTCGCCGCGATGAACTCCTGCAATCTGGCAATCGCCTTCTGGTAGTCGCGTTCTTCGAGATACTGTGACTCGAACTCCTGCAAACCCCAGTCCCGGACTCCGCGGTCATAGAGGGCCTGGCATGTGTCGAGAATGACCTGTTCTTTTCCCAAGCGCTGAGCGCACTCCAGCAACAGGGAGGCATCGAATGTCGGGCCGGCCGTGTCGAAGAGTTCCTGCAGCAGCGGCAGAGCGTCGGCGTGGCGTCCCGCCTCCAATAGAATCCGCGCGAGAAAATCCGCGGCCGAGCGCGTATCAGTTGGTCGGCGCGACGCGATCGCCTCGTCCAAGAACTTGCCGGTCTGCTCGGGTAGTTTCCTTCTGATGGAGACGAAAGCATTGATCGCGGCGACCAACATCGGCGAGTCCGCGACCTCGGGCCGAGCGATGTAGATCGGAACCTCCGCGAAGCGCTCCGCGCGCGCCAAGGCCCTGATCGCTCCGATTGTGATCGGGTCCACCAGCTCGCGTTCCAACCTCGCGATGTTCGCCGTACTGAAGACGTCGAATGCTCGGCTCACGTCCTGCTGTGTGCCGCGGTTCAGCAGCGCTTGCCCAAGCATGACGCTTACGTTGGCGGCAGAACCCGAGTTGGCGCGGGCCTCCTCCAGCACGCGAATCCCGTCGTCCACGTTGCCCATGCTGAAATGCGACTGGGCCATCGCGAGGCGACCGCTCAACTCCGAGGGGTCGGCGGCGAACGACTCGCGAGCGAAGTGCGCTGCTTCCTCCTTTTTGCCTCGGATGAGGGCGATGTCGGTCTTGAGTGCGAACGCCTGGGCCTTTACGTAAGGAACGCCTTCGTCGTCCGCGGCGGAGATCGCGTCGTCTGCGACCGACATGGACGTGGTGAGCGTCGTGTCCCGGTCTTCGGCCTTCAGCGCTTTGGTCGCAACGACCACTCTCGCGAAGTGCGCCTGCGCGAGCAGCAGGTGAGTCTGCGACCACTTCGGCTTGTCGGCGACTGCGTCCTTTGCGTGCTCGATGCCGCGCTCGTGTTGGCCCGCCAGCATGGCTCTCCTACAGAGCGCGCACGCAATCTCGGCGTCTTTTCGGAGGTGTTCGGGAGTCGCGGTGAGCAACTCTTCGTATGTCCGCTCCGGCGGTGCCGACTGAATCCACAGCGTGCGAATGCGCGCGGCGTTGGGAAAGCGCTCCACGGCCGCGGTGGCTTTGTCGCGCGTCTCTTTGTCTTGGAGAAGAAGATGGTATGCGAGCACTTCGTTAGCGACGGCGAGCTCGTCATCGGGACGGAGAGGTGCCGCGTCGAGGAAGTGGCGGGCTGCAGCTTCGCCCTTGCCCAGCATGAGGCTGGAGGCGCCGAGGTTCGTGAAGATGCGAAACCGGTGCCAATCCGAGAGGTCGCCGCCCCTCGTCCGCTGCAGGCGATTGAGCAGCATGACCGCGATCTGCGCGTCCTTTGGCGTGATGTGAGTGCGCGCTTCGTCGATCTCGCGGTCGATCTCGCTCGTAGCCGAAGCCGACGAAACCGACTCGGTGAGCGTAGCGATGTAGTCCAGCTTGGCCGTCACGATCGCCACTTCCTCCGACCGCAGGCCGCCGTAGAACTGCTGCTCGACCTCCGCGTACTGCCTGATCAGCTTGCTGATCTTCTCCCACGTCCACAACTCAACCTTGAAAAGCCCCGCCTTTCTGTGTTCCTGATTGATGGCCTTTACGGTCAACTGCGCTTCGCCAGAAATCTTTCCGGTCGTGAGGATCGCATAGTGATCAAGCTTCGAGGGGAACGTTTTTGCCTTCTCGACCTCGGCGCGTATTTCTCCGGGTTCGAGGGACTTCCATTGCTCCTTAAGCTTGCACTGGGCCGCATATTCTGGCGACTCGCCTAACGTGTCAAAGATGTCCACGCCATACTGGTTCTCGCCCTTTTTCGCAAAGCGCTCGAGGCCCGGACGGGACCAGTGCTTCTTCAGGATTTCGAGGCAGAGTTCCTCGAAAACGACATCGGATTCGGGCGGGTTGAGGGTGTACGGATTCATGGCGATGCTGATCCTTAATTATATGGGTCGAAACTTACTAGCTTTCGTTCTGTCTGGGCGCCGCCGCACTGACGCCTAGGCAGTGGCGCGGCCACCGACGAGGTGCCGAAGACGCAGTAAAATCAAGGTCTTGGGAGACAGTGGCGTCCGGTCCAGACATCGTGTCCGCGCGGTGTCCGAACTGGGCGCGGTTTCGAGCCCCCGCATGACTCGAAGGGCACGGACCCAGAACGCCTACTAGCCTTCGGTGTGGTTATGCGGTATCAATCAGGGAGCCGTGAGCCTAAGCACTTTTGTCGAGAGACCAGATGTCAAAGCCTACCTGCGCGAGAATGTCCCGAAGCCTTGGTTTGAGGCTCATGCGGAGATCAAGGCTCCCCCACTGACGACGAGCTATGGCTGGACCGGAACCGCCTTCGACTACGCGATGCGGTTCTCTCTCCAGAAACTCAATCCGTCCGCCAAGGCGAGGCGCTGGCTCGCGGAAGAGAGCGCCGCTCTGGTGGTTGCTAGCCGCCATGAGACTGCGCGCACGAAGAAGCGCGTGCTCGGCATCGTTGAGACGGCGAAGGATTGTGTACGCTCGTACCTCAAGAGCAAGCGCGATGCGAAACCTGGCCGCGAGTTGATCCGCGCAGCCGTGGACCTCGCGCAACTCGATCTGGTCTATCGGATCGGCCTGCTGGACCGGCAGCCGATCAACGACGCGATGGTCGAAGATATCGGCAACATGCTGGCGCTCGTGCGGCCCGAGGAATTTCGAGCGAAACGAACGTGCGTGCTGAACCCGACCTTCGGCGCGGCTTCGGAACTTGTCGGCGGCGCGGACGGAGACCTCGTCCTCGACGGCACTTTGATCGACATCAAGGTCAACAAAAATCTCGAGATGGGCAGGGACATCTTCAACCAACTTGTCGGCTATTACTGCCTCTCCTGCATCGGCGGAATCGATGGGTGCCGCGGAAAGATCACTTGCGTCGCGGTGTACTTCGCTCGCTTCGGCATTCTGCATCTAACCACCGACTGACAACGCCAGCACGGCGGCGGCAAGAAGAAGCAGCTTCCAACGTAATCTGATGGCAGTTGCGGCTGGGGCCTTCGCACCTACCGTTACCCGCGCCGAATCCGAATCCCGCTTCAGTCGTTGCAGGTCCGTGCGAACGTCCGAGGCGTGGCTGGTATCGCAGGTCTCGATCTTTTTCCAGACACTTGGCGATGATCCGTTCCAGTTCGACTGGCAGGTCAGGGTTTAATCGCAACGGAGGAACGGGTGCCCGGTTCAGAATGGACTCGAAAATCACTCCTGTGCTTTCTCCGTGGAAAGGCAACGCTCCAGTCGTCATCTCGTACAGCACCGCGCCAAAGGAGAACAAGTCCGTGCGTGCGTCCAGTTCCTTGGCTCGGACTTGCTCCGGTGACATGTAGGAGATGGTTCCCAGCGTCGTGCCCTTACTGGTCAAGTCCGTACTGAGCGAAGTCGTTGGAGCGGAGGCGTCACCTGCCTCGGTCGTTGAACTCGCGTTTACCTTGGCCAGCCCGAAATCCAGAACCTTGGCGTGCCCGCGTTCGGTGACAAAAATGTTGGCAGGCTTGATGTCACGATGAACAATCCCTTTGGCGTGGGCGGCGTCGAGCGCGTCCGCGATCTCGATTCCGAGCGACAACAGGATTTCAATTTCCAGCGGACGACCGGCGATGCGCTGCTTCAGCGTCAACCCGTCCAGAAACTCCATGACGATGAACGCTTCGCCGTGCTGGTCGTCAATTTCGTAGACGGTGCAGATGTTCGGATGATTCAGGGCAGAGACAGCTTTGGCTTCGCGCTGGAAACGGCTGAGAGCTTGTGGGTCTTTGGCTACCTCGTCGGGCAGGAACTTGAGGGCAACAAACCGGCCTAGCTTGATGTCCTCGGCCTTGTAGACCACACCCATCCCGCCGCCACCGAGTTTCTCGATGACGCGGTAGTGCGAGATGGTTTGGCCGATCATTCGTGGCGAATCTTACGTGGGCGAAACTGGCAAGTCAATGAAAGGCGTGGAGTTGGCGCGATCCCGAGAGATTGTTGTTGTAATATCTCAATTACACTCATTAATCGGCCAGGAAGGCGAACAGGCGGCCCAAGCTAGTGTAAACGCTTAGTCGGCGCGACCGCGCAATCGACCACCAAGGTTGATCACTGCTGAAACGGCGAATCAGGCCGCGAAATGTCAACCGCATAAAATGATCGCCGTCCCCAAATCCGTGCCTCGTGCGCATCTGCAAAAAGAATATCAACCACTGGACGAGTCTCGGTCTGTGCCGTCCGATCTACGAAGGTTGCAAGATGCGTGTGAGCACGATTCCTCGAGATCAGAACGATCGTATCGTTCAAATGGGCGTGCAGCTTTTGTTCCGCCACGGGCGAGAGCGCTACGTTCAAGATGTTGCCGGAAGGGAGTGTGTGTTTGGGCACCGCATAGGCGCTGCGTGCAGGAGAATTGTTTGAGAACATCGGATCAGGACCGAAGTCCTCCGTCAGAGCGTACGCGGTTACCTGAACACGAGCTTTGGAGGCGTCGAGAAACTTCTCGAGGTTGGCGCGGTAGCACGCAGCTTGGCGAGTGCGCGCATCGTCTCTTGCGTGCAAGCCATAAACCATTGCTACGACCAGGGACAAGGACAATAGCAGGAATAGCTTTACAGCGATCGGGTGCTTCTTCACAGGTGAAACCTCCTGAAGCTTCGACCGTGCGTCGAGCAGGAATCGCATAGCGTCTGCAGTGGATCGTCCTCACGGCTACTGTATCGCCGCGCGGGTGTAATGGCGATATTCCGTCAGGCGCATGCGAATGGCTTTTCGGGCAAGTCCTTCCGTAACGTTCTACGGTTCGGATGCCCAGAATGCGTAGGATTGTTGGCGAAACATCCCGATTACGCTCATTAACACGCCCCAGCAGGGTTTTGAGCGCTAACGCCTGATAGCGACAGTTAAGAATTTCCAAGTGCAGGAGGTGAAAAGGATGACGGCCCGAAAAAGAATGGCCGCCATGACTATTGCAACTTCGCGTACTCCGCTTTGGCTTCTTTCAGGATGGGGATGTCGGGGTCGGCGTCTTTCCAGAGGGTGAGGAAATCTTTGTATGCGGCGAGCGCCCTCACACGGGCGGCATCGGCATCCGCTCCCTGCGAAGTTCTCAACTGCAAGGCATTGGCGCGAGCCACGCCCAGATGCGCCAGTGCTCCCGTCCAGCAGTTCCAGACGATGCCGTTGTGGTCGAGAATCTTCTGAAACTCGGCGGCAGCTTGCGTCCCCTGCCCAGCCGCGAGATAAGCCTCACCACGGATGTAGGTTGGATAGAGGCAGGAAATGTTCGCGACGAACGGAATGCTCCCCAGCTCGATGGGTGAAGCAGCTTGCAGGGCATTCAGGGCGGGAATTGGGTTCTTTCTCTGCAGTGCCAATTGCGCCTGAATCGCAGGTAGCCAAAGCGACTGCATCTGAGTGTCCAGAGGGAAGCGTTTTCCCAAATCTTGTGCCAATGATTCGGCTCTTGCCGTATCGCCCGCCATGGCAAACGCAAGTGCGGCTTCGACTTCGGCTTCCTTACTCGCAGGAGCCAGCTTCAAAGCCGCTGCCGCTGACTGTCGCGCTTCCGCAGCGTAGCCGTAAGCGGCTTCCCACTGAGCAGCAATCGCCTGCCATAGTGCCTCAGTTTCCTTGCTGTCAGCCCGGATGGCGGAGTCCACAGCCCGCTTGGTCAGTTCCCGCGCTTTGCCCAGATGACCTCCATACGCCTCGGTGTCGGACGCGAGCGCCAGTCCAAAGTTCTCTTCGGGCTTGCCCGCAAACCACTGTTGCTGTTCCGCCATCGCCTTCGAATCCGCCCCGAGAAAGGCAAGAGCGTAAAGAGCATTGTGCAATGCGAAATCATCCAGTTTTCGCGCTTGCGCCTCGTGGATGATCTGCCACGTTTCGTCGAAACATTGCAAAGCAAGAGCGTAGTTAGCGAGATTCTCGCGACCTTTATCTGGTGCAAGGTGTAAGGCTTGCCTCGCGGTCTCCGCGGCTTTCTCATACTGCCCCTGACGGCTAAACAGCAAGCCCAAATTGATGTACGCTCGGGCTTCCCGCGGGTAGCTCTCAATCTCCTCCTGATACGTCTGAGCCGCCTTATCCAGTTCCCCGGTTACACGCGAATAGTAGGCGGCCGTGATCAGCAGCTTCTCCCATTCGCTGGCATGTTCCCTCAACTGGAATGCCTTGGTGAAGTACTGGAGCACATAGTCGGGGCCGCCGAAGGGTGGTTTGGAGTAAACGATCCAGTCTTTTCGGAACAGTGGCCTGAGCCAGGAAGCGAAGATCTTGGGTTGTGCGAGCAGAGCCAGATTGCCGGTCATCCGACTTCCGGTCGCGATTTCTTCTCAACTCATTTTGACATCAACTACTTACCCGAAAACCAAGCCCGCACGGAGGCACTTTGGGAAAGCAGCGAGAATGGCGGTCGTGCTGCATATGACGGCGGAAGAAGGGTCACGTTTATGGCACGGTTTTGCTGGTCAAGGGGTCAAGGGGGGAGTGTGTTTTCAAGAGGGGAGCGGGTCGAAACCCGAACCCTACTCTGTCGAGGTGTCGAGGGCCAGATTTTGTCAGTGAGCGATATGGGGATATAACGTCAGTTGGGAGCCTGTGCTCTCTTCTGAATTTGCGCGATTGCGGCGACGACCCGTTTTCTGACGGAATGGCCATGGACCTCTGGCGCCGGATCTGATTCAGCCACTACTTTCAGAGCTGGAATCATGTCCTCACCTCCGAACTGCCCCAGGGACATCACGGTCACGATCCTAACTCCCTTGTCAGGATCGTGAAGCGCGCTCAAAGTAGCCTCTTGCACTGCTTGTACGGTGGCGGGATCAAGCTCGTCTCTTCCTTTCGCCAACGCTTGCACCATCATGGTGGATTTTTTTCGGCGTCAGGTTCTTCGGAATCACGTGTGCAAGACCGAGCGGGTTCCGCACTTCGGAAATTGGAATCTTCCGGACGGCATATAGTCGTCCAGGATTGCGCTTTCCTTAAAGGAAAGCGGGAGGTTTTCATCTCCCGCGCTCCAGTGCTTCGCCCTGTCCAATTCCAAAGAGCGTAATTATTACCCCTGCGGTTGAGCTTGCAGGCGCAACTCCGGGCTCAAGTGCACCGTCTTGCCAGGAGCAACGTAAACCCTCTCCTCAAACTGCGTACGTCCCGGTGCTCGCACTTCTATGTCGTAGCTGCCCGCCAAGAGATGCATGGTTTTCAACTGTCCTACCGTGCCCGCGTAAGCACCGTCGATGTATACCTCTGCGTCCTTTACGCTGGTATCAAACTTGACTGTGCCAGCCGCAGGCGCGTAACCGTAATAGCCGTAGGGATAGGGATAGGGAGCCCAATACGGACCGTACCATCCCCATCCGAAGCTTGGCGCCACTAAGACACGGACCCCTCCGGAAGCCGTAAGAGGCGCCATCATCAGCACGGCTGTTATGCCAATTATCAGTAGCTTTTTCATACGTCACCTCCTGAAAAATTCGATGCTTGAAGGCAGGTCTTGATCGTAAAGAAGAGTAAAAAGGCGGGAGCGGGTGGCGCGGGTCCTTCCTTTGACTCCTGGCGTCTTGCAGCCGTTTACGTGTTGGAGGCAGTGCGAGCATCCGATTCGCGCTATCGTGTTTGGTTGTGATGTGTTTTTCGAGAGCCGACGCTGCGGCTCGGCACCTTTCAGCCGCTATGTTGTTGCGCCGCGCTGTTGGAACGGGTGGTCTTCTTGATTCCACTGGAGGAGAGGACGACGGACACACCACGTCGTCGCATGGCAGGCTGAGTTGACTCATAGCGATATCCTTTGCTGTTACAGCAGATGGTCCAAAAGGCCTGCTGAGAAACCCTTACGAGGCAGCCGGCGTGGCAACCAAGACGGAATATGGTTCGCGGGATACAAGGGCAAGAAGAACGCTCATCAGGCCCAACTTTGGTTGTTGAGCAGCTTGGGACCGTTTTCACCCGCGCAAATAGCCCACGCCACTATTTTCGAGTGGTCACGCCTTTTGAAAATGGAGCAACACAGCACCGAGGTTATGTAATAGGCGGGATCGCAAGGGGAGCTGGCCATATTGTCAAGCTCGACAGGATGGGGCATCGTCCGCAAGGCTCTTTGCACTCCGAACAATTGCGCCATCTAGCGGCTTATTCGGCACAGTCCGGTCCGCTTGCGGTTGGCGCTACAACTTCTTCAACAACACCAACGTGAGGTCGTCGGCGAGTGAAGGCGTTTTTCGAAAGTCGATAACGGAGGTATAAATCGTCTCGATGAGCTCGCTAGCATTCTGTTGCAAATGTAAACTGACGATCTTTGATAACCGTTCTGTGGAGTATTGTTCCCCAGCTGGATTCTCGGCTTCCACCGCGCCGTCCGTATACAAAACGAGAACGTCTCCCTGGCGCAGAGTGATCTTCTCATTCTCGTAGTGCGCATTGGGAAGCACGCCCAGCACCGGGCCTCCTTTGTCGAGTGGACTTGGATCTGTGCCGGCACGAATCACCAGCGGCGGGTTGTGTCCGGCGTTTGTGTATTCCAACGATTGCGATTGAGGGTAGAGCTTTCCATAAAACAACGAAATGAACCGGTGGCCGCCGGTGATCTCACAAACGACGTTGTTGAAAGTGTGTAACAGATCACTCGTGCTCGGGAATCGCGGCGCATCCAGGCGGAGGGCAACCTCAATGGAAGGCATCAGCAGACCAGCAGCCACTCCTTTTCCCGAAACATCAGCAATCACCACCGCAATCTCCCCTTTAGGCAGCTCAATGAATCCGTAGTAGTCCCCCGCCACTGTCTTGGCTGGGTACATTCGCGCCGCGAAGTCAAATCCAGGCACCCGTGGAACGGAACGAGGCAGGATGCCCTGTTGCACCTCTGCAGCCAACTGAATTTCGTTTGCCAGTTCGTCGCGCTGTCTCTCGGCAAACTCTGCTAGTCGTCGTCGCTGCGCTCCCAGTTGGTTCACAACGACGACAACGAAAACATATCCAAGGAGGGTTATCGCGGCCTTAACCAAGAGTTCGGTTCCAACATCACGTGCGGAACCGACAAGATTATGCAGAACCAGGCAGACAATCGAAAGCGCAAGACTGATGCGAAGCGGATGGACCAGAGCGCTCAGAGCTAGAGGCAGGAAATACAGAGGAGCGAGCGAAACCGAAGCGACGGATTTGTCCGCGTAGGCTACGGCAGAGATCCCCGCCACCACCACAACGGTGAGAACGAGAACGCTCATCCGTTCATTGATGTAGGGGCCTTCGGTCGTGACCCTACGAAGAACGGTCGACCATCGGGAGGGCGTCATAGCGTCGAGTGACCAGCAGTTTGCAACACCTCATTCACCCGTCACATTCAGAGTCTCTTCATCGGGCTTACAGAGACAGTAGCGCTGATGTCAAATTGCTTCAACGGATTAGCCAGGTAACGCCAATCTCAACCGCTTGGCCCAGTCGGCGGCGTGTGTTCCTCTTGCTCCGATGCGCTGTGGAAATCAAGTCGAAGTTGCAGGACTATCGAGGCTGTAGTTGCAGGGGAATGTGATGATATATCGAATTATCAATAACTTGCAAAGACAGTTAACGTCCCAGCAATATTATGTTAAGGCACTCATGAAATCTGCTATTAAACGACTAAGATATTGCAACCTTTTCCGCTATCTGTGCGTCTATTCACATCGAAAAAACCAGGTAGGGTACCCCGCCTGGAAACTCAAAAAAAGGAATTTCTTAGCCTGGAGGTATGAATATGACGAGCTTGAACCGATTCTCCTGGTTCTTCCTACTCGCGCTCTTCCTGGGGATTTCTGGATCCGCGCTGGGGAACGACGTAGGAACCACAACTGGGGCGAGTAAGGACGCTGTTCTCACCCAGCAACTGCAGCAAGATTTCAGTAACCGCCTGGAGTTCCGCAACGTGACCGTCGCGGTTGACGATCGGGTCGCACTGCTGCAGGGCTCGGTTGAGACCTATCGCGAGAAGATGGATGCCGAGCGTCTAGCGCGCAAGCACCATGGCATTGAAGGCGTGCGCGATTTCATCGCAGTCCAGCCGGTCGTCCCGGCTTCCGATCAGGAACTACGTGAAACGATTGCCAATCGGCTCCGCTATGACCGCATTGGCTATGGGATCACATTCAACAATTTCGAAGTGTGTGTGAGAGATGGGGTCGTAACCATTGCCGGCGATGCCCGGAGCTACCCGGACAAGGCGTCCGCACTCAGCATTGTCGAGGACACTCCTGGCGTACGTGACGTGAAGGACGAGATTAACGTCCTGCCACTCTCTGAATTTGACGACGACTTGCGCGTACGTACGGCCATGGCGATCTACCGTGATCCTGCCCTCCAGAAATATTCTCTGGATCCACAGGCTCCGATCCGCATTGTGGTTGAAAACGGAAATGTAAAGCTGTACGGGGTTGTGGATAGCGCGATGGACAAGCAGATTGCGGAGATCCGGGCGCGCGAGGTGGCCGGAGTGTTCTCGGTCGAGAATCACTTGCTGATAGCCAATCAATGAATCGAGGTTCGTCTTCTAAGTTCGTCGACCTAATGGTCGACTTAAAAAAGGAGGATCGTATGCTCACTAGAAAATCAATTCTGATGTTGCTAGTTCTGGCAGTTTTAGCAGTTGCTCCCGCTTTCAGTTTTGCGCAGGACACGCCTGCGCCATCGTTCACGCCGGAGCAACTCGACAAGCTGGTAGCGCGCATTGCACTGTATCCGGATTCGCTCCTGGCGCAGGTGCTTGCGGCTGCAACCTATTCCGACCAGATTCCGGATGCGGCGCGCTGGGCCGATCAGCACCACTACCTTACCGGGCAAGCCCTGGCCGACGCGATCCAGGCGGATCATCTTCCCTGGGATCCCAGCGTGCAGGCGCTCCTGCCATTTCCTTCGGTCCTCGAGATGATGGCCAAAGACATGAACTGGACCACCGATCTTGGCAACGCATTCCTGGCGCAGAAGCAGGACGTGATGGATGCGGTGCAGAGAGAGCGCAAGAAGGCCCGGGATTACGGATATCTGCGCAGCAACGCGGAGATCATCGTCAGCGATGGGCCGTACATCACGATTGTGCCCGTGCATCCGGCCTTCATCCCGGTGCCGGTGTATGACCCAGCGATTGTTTTCTTCCCGCCGGCACCCGGGATCGTGGTCGGCGGCGTGATCCGCTTCGGCTTCTTCGTGACCATTGGTGATTTTTTTCGCCCGTGGGGCTGGGGATATTGCCGCTTTGATTGGGGCGCGCACGTGGTAATTATCAACAACGCACCCTGGGGGCGGACCTGGATCAACCGGCGTGAATACGTTCATCCCTACGAGATCCGGCGATACAGTGTGGGAGAGCGCCTTCCCGAGCAGCACGCGCTGCACGAGCGCACCGAGCGTGAGCGCGCGGCCGCGCGGGAAGGACGCCCCCGCGTGGAAGAACACCGCGATCACCGCTCGCGCTAACTTGCTTTCAGGGCAGAGAGTGCTGGAGGACGCTCTGAAACAGGCTACCGAGACGGCAAAGAAGGGAAA
>Ga0187864_10000419_pt1 | contig 47379 bp, 42 predicted proteins | sample June2016WEW_11_4_FD_132985 | JGI IMG/M metagenome (GOLD analysis project Ga0187864, IMG submission 132985) | Peatland microbial communities from SPRUCE experiment site at the Marcell Experimental Forest, Minnesota, USA - June2016WEW_11_40 | ecosystem: Environmental > Terrestrial > Soil >...
CCGGTCTCTGTCCCGCTGGGTCATGAGGAGTTCTCCTGGTTCGGACACCTCCCCAGCCTGACCTTGTCAAGGGGACATTTCTACTTGGCACAAAGGGGACATTATCACGTGGCGCCGACACGCAGGTGGGACGCATTGACCGTGCCGGCCCACCTCTGCTACAATTCCTGAGCCATAGGAGGTGTTTATGCGAAATTCCATTGCTGCTCTGGCGGTTGCTTGTCTGACGGCTATGCCGCTCTTCTGCCAATCGGGGCCGGATACCGAGCCATCCACGGCCCGGGACCGGGAGTTGAAAGCGTGTGGGCCGAAAGAGAACGAAGTGAAGTACGTCGCCGACACGGACAAGAATCAGCACCCGACCGGACAGCAGGCCGCCGACAAGGCGCTAGTCTACATCCTGCGGCCAACCATGATGGGAAACAAGGTTCAGACGAAACTAGCGGTGGATGGTGAGTGGAAAGGGGTCAATCGGGGCAACAATTATTTCTTCTTCACGCTGCCGCCGGGCCTGCACTATTTCTGTTCCCAGGCCGAGAACCGGAGCGTGCTCGTGCTTACCGTCGAGGCGGGGAAGACCTACTACCTCGAGCAGTCAATCCACATGGGTGTGATGAAGGCGCGCAACGATCTTGGCGTGATCGGCGATAGCGATGGCCAGAAGGCCCTTGACAAGGCACACCCCAGCACTTGGGAGGTCAGGTAGCCGAATCGCCTGCCGCGCGAGCCCACCGGGGCAATTCTCTCACGGCACGCTCCCTGAGACGCAAGAAAGGAACCCATGACGCGACGAACACTACTGCTGGCGCCGATCCTCGGCTGCTGTGCCCTTCTCTTCGCCCAATCCGAGGATGGGGAAGGCAGAGCGTGGCTCGATGCAAACCAAGACCCCGCCGCGCTCAACGTGACCGGCGTGTGGGATGCTGGCTCGAATTGGGGTCGAATCCCCCTCAGCCAGAAGGAGGGCGGACGAAGGGTCATAGGATCGGGCGACGGTTGGGATATCTCGGGTGTAGTATCAGGGAACAACGTCTACTTGCTCTTCTGCCACAACGGAAAGGTCGCGTATTCCGCCAAGCTGACGGCTCAAGGGTCCGACTTGTTGACGGGCGTTTACGCACCCCGTCTTCTCGATTCCACCTCCAAGACGCATCCTATGAGCCTTTCAATTCAGAGGAGTCCGGCCACCGCCCCGCCGGTCGCAGCCGTCAAGAGCGCCTCCCCTCAGGATCTGGCCGTCAAAAGCGCCTCCCCTCAGGCTCTGAATATGAATGGCGTGTGGAACGCGCCCAGTTGGGGAAAGATGACGCTCACTCAGGAGGCCGGAAAGCTTGTTGGCAAGGGCGATGAGTACGACATCGACGGTTCCGTTACCGACACGGGTGTTGTGCTGCATTTTACGTACAAGGGCAAGCTGGAGTACTCGGCGGAACTCACGCCCAAGGGAAACGACACGCTCTCCGGGCAATATGCGAGAGGTCGGATGGGCGATTCCAAGACTAGGCCCATCGAGATGACCAGAGTTCCGACCGCAAGCCAGCAGCTCGCTGCCGTCAACAGCGCCTCCTCCGGTCTGAATGTGGATGGCAATTGGTATTCGCCCGCTTGGGGAAAGATGAAGCTCACCCAGGCAGCCGGGCATCCGGAGGTGGTGGGCAAGGGCGACGAGTACGACATCGACGGTGTCGTCAGCGAAACGGGTCTTGTGCTGCATTTCACGTACAAGGGGAAACTCGAGTACTCGGCGCAACTCACTCCGCAGGGAAGCGACACCCTGTCCGGCCAGTATGCGAGGGGGGAGATGCGCAGCAATTCCAAGACTAGGCCGATACAGATCACTAGGCAGAAGTAACCGCGCTACGCTGTCGCAAGGCGGATTCCTTGGTGCGGACGGTGGGACTTGAACCCACACGGCCTTGCGGCCACTGGCTCCTAAGGCCAGCGCGTCTGCCAGTTCCGCCACGTCCGCGGGCGGGCCAACTTCGTGCCCATGATATCATCCGGGGAACGGTGGCGTAGGCCCGCGCGCAGGGGCGTCGAACGCGCGCCACAGCCTGCTCCCCGCAAACAGCGCCACGGCGGCGAAGAACAGAACGCTCAGCCCCACCACCACCGCCCGGCGCCCCGGCGAAAGCACTCGCGGCAGCGCGCCGTCCTCGTCGAAGACCAGTGTCGCCTGCACGCGCACCGCAGCCGGCCCGCGCCCTTCCATCCGATTATCCACCACCATCACGTAATCGCCCGGCGGCGCCCAATAGGTGAAGCCGCCCGATCGCTGGTACGCGGTCGCGGCCAGCGCGCGGGTTCCCTGGCCCGCCTCCATCCGCCCGAACTCGGCCCGCTCGAGCAGCAGCACGCGCACACCGGCGCCGCCGCTCTCGACCGAGAAGCCGCACTCGATCCGCGCCGGCCTCTGCCGCAGCGGAATCCCGAAGGCCCTCCAATCCGCGGCCGGAACCGTTACGGTTTCATCGAGCAGCGGCAAAGTGCGCGGCCCCGCGGCGAGCGCCAGAACGAGTGCCAGTATCATCGCGTTTCCGAGTACACCACCTCGCCGCCAACTACCGTCATCGTCACTCGCGTGTTCAAGATCTCACGCGGCGGAGCGCTCATGATATCCTCCGAGAGCATGACGAAATCGGCCAGTTTGCCCACCGCCAGCGACCCCTTGCTGCCCTCCTCGAACGCCGTGTAGGCGCCCCCCAGCGTCCAGCTTCGGAGCGCTTCTTCGCGCGTCATCCGCTGCTCCGGAAACCAGCCCGCCGCGGGCTCCCCGTTGCGGTCCTGCCGCGTAATAGCCGCATAGAAGCCCGCCAGCGGGTTGGGACTCTCGACCGGAACATCCGACCCGTTCGCCACCGCGACCCCCAGCTCCAGGAACCGCCGCCAGGCATAGGCGCCCTTCACCCTCTCGGGACCCAGCCGCGCCTCGGCCCAGCGCATGTCGCTGGTGGCGTGCGTCGTTTGTATGGACGCGACGATCGAGTACTTCCGGAACAGCTCGAAGTCCGCGGGCGCCACCACCTGCGCGTGCTCGATGCGGAAGCGCAGGCCGTTCGCGCCTCCGAGCGCCGCGCCGTAGGCTTCGAGCACCGTGCGGTTGGCGCGATCGCCGATGGCGTGCGTGGCCACCTGAAACCCGTGCGCCTTCGCCTCCCGCGCCGCCTCTTGGATCTGGTCCCGCGCGAGCATCATCAAGCCGCTGTTGCCGGGATCGTCCGAGTAGGGCGCCAGCAGCGCCGCTCCACGCGATCCCAGCGCGCCATCGGCGATCAGCTTGATCGCCCGCACCGTCAGTCGCTCGCCGATTTCGGGCCCGCGCTGAAGGTACTGCCGCCATAGGTCGCCCGCGCCGCCGATCATGGCGTAGACCCGAACGGGCAGCTCTCCGTGCGCAATCAGGTCGCGATAGGCGTCGAGCTCCCCTTCCGTGATGCCGGCGTCGTGTACGGTGGTCAGTCCGAATCGAGCGCATTCGCGGGCCGCGCGCGCAATGCGGCGGCGGATCTCGCCGGGCGTCGGCGGCGGAATGCGGCGCTCCGCCAGCGCCATCGCCCGGTCGATTAGGACTCCCGACGGCTCGCCCGCCGCGGTGCGTACGATGCGGCCGCCCGGCGGATCGGGCGTCTCGGCGGTGATACCGGCCAGCGCCAGAGCCTGACGGTTTACCCAGGCCGCGTGTCCATCCACGCGGCTCAGGTACACCGGGTTCGCCGGCGCCGCCGCGGCCAGGTCGTCCGCCGAGGGAAATCGGCCGCCCCAATTGGTCTGGTCCCATCCGCGTCCGCGAATCCACTCGCCCGGTTTGTGCCGCGCCGTTTCGTTCTTGACCACCCCCACGGCTTCGGCCACGCTCTTCGCATTCCGCAAGTCGAAGGTCTCAAGCTCGTCGCCGAGCGCCTGCATGTGAACGTGAGAATCGATGAGGCCGGGGACTATGGTGGCCCCGCGGGCGTCAATGTGCCGCGTCCTCGGCCCGGCGGTGGCGCCGGCGTCGTCGCCCACGTAAACAATGCGCCCGTCCTTCACCGCCAGCGCCGAAGCCGCGGGCATCCGCTCGTCCAGTGTGTTGATGCGCGCTCCGGTAATCACCATATCCGCCCCCTGCGCCCAGCCGTTCCCAGCCATAAACAGGGCTAGAATGATGAACATGGATGAAAGTATCACACATCCGGGGCGCCCCGCCGCCGCGGCTTGGGAGCTCCCCGGATGGAAGACCGCTGCGAGCGCGGTAGCCGCAATCCTGCTCGCTCTCCTGTTCGTGGTCTCGGGTGTGTGGAAGATCACCGACCCGTTCTCGGCCGCCCAGAGGATGACGCAGGCGCTGGTCCCCGCCAACCTCAGCCTGCTGGCGGCGTTCATGTTCGGTATCGCGGAGACCTTCGCAGCCGTGCTGCTGGTGGTGCCGCGGTTCCGCCGCTGGGGAGCCTGGCTGAGCGGCCTTCTGCTCGTCGCTTTCATGGTGTACATCGGGTATTACTACAACCAACTGCGCGGCGCCGACTGCAACTGCTTTCCGTGGCTGAAGCGCGCCGTCGGTCCCATGTTCTTCGTGGGCGACGGAGCCATGCTGGCGCTGGCGGCGGTCGCGGGCTGGTGGGGACGGCGCTCCTCGGACCTGCGCACCGCCCTGCGCGTGCTGATGGCAGTTACCGTGTTCGCCGCGGTTTCCTACGGCGTGAACGCGCGGATGCAGCAATCGGCGCGGGCTCCGGAATCTATCGCCGTGGCCGGCCAGCCCTTCGCGCTCGGCCAGGGGCGCTTCCTGATCTTCTTCTTCGATCCCGAGTGCATGCACTGCAACGACGCCGCCCGCGACATGGCGAAATTCGGCTGGCGCGGCGTGAAGATCATCGGCGTTCCCACCGAGCAGCCCCAGTTCGCGCAGTACTTCATGGACACCACCGGCCTGCGCGGCGCCATCTCGAACGATCTCGCGCCGTTAAAGAAGGCCTTCCACTTCACCTCGACTCCCTACGCGGTGGCCATCGAGAACGGCCGCGAGAAAGCCGGCCTCTCCGATTTCGATCCCCAGCGGCTCTCCGCGCGCCTCCGCGAGATCGGCTTTGTTGACTGATGCCGTGGGGCAGGCGTCCACGCCTGCGCGGGACGTCCACGTCCCGCCCCTGCCGGACCTGGAGGTCCGGCGCAGTCCTGGAGGACTGGCCCACAATGGTTGTTGCTAGATGATGAAACGCATCCTCCTCGCCCTCGCCGCAGCCCTGTGCGCCCTCTATGCCGGCGACTACCTGTCGATCCGCTATCGGATTCCGAACAACCGGGACCAATTCGGCGTCGTACAAGTCCGCCGCTCCTACGCCATCCCGCAGAAGAACGGCAGGCTCCAGTACACCTTCGACCCGCCCGAAAACCAGACCTGCGTCCAGTCGCTGTTCCCGCATCTCGGCTGCACGCCCTGCTGGTACCTCCGCCGCCACGCCCAGAAGCGCATTGACTTCTGAGGGACAGGCCTGGGGCGCGCCGCCGAGTCTCCCTCGCAGCCCCTCCGGCCGGGTGCTACCGTGAGAGCTATGAGGTACCCGGTTGCTCTGATGCGGACGGATGAGGGGTACAGCGTCTCTTGCCCTGGACTGCCAGGCTGCTGGTCCCAGGGCGCCACCGAGGAGGAGGCCCTGGCGAACATTCGCGAGGCGATTCGCGAATACCTCGAAGTCGCCAGGCAACTCGCCGGTGAGCGGAATCTGAGAGAAGTCGAAATCCCGGCATAGCCCGTGCCGAGGATACCGGGAGTCCCTTCGGGCCGTCAAGGCGCCCGAGAAGGCGGGGTTCCACATCGCCAGGCAGGGCAAGCACATTGTCATGACCGATGGACGCCGCATCCTAACCATCCCCAGGGGTGGCATTGTTCAGGATGCCGGTCTTTCAGCAGACCGCTTCCGCGAACTCCTCTGAACCACGTCCGTGACGTGCGTCTCCCAACTTCTCTGCACTTACCCCGAACCCGCCGCACCCCCGCGTTATACTAAGAGTTTAAGCTGCACTCGGGGGCTTTCTGATGCACCAGACGAGCGTGATGTGGCTGCGCGTTGCGGCCGTGCTGTACTCGCTCGGCCTCCTGCACGTCCTCCTCACCCTGATTCATCGCCGGCGCGACCGCGTCTTTCGCGTCGCCATGGCCGCCTTCTACACCGGCGTCGTTGTCCACGTCGTATCGATCGTCGAGCAAACGGCCGCCACCGGGCGCCTCCCCGCCAACGACTTCTTCCAGTCGGCCTCGCTGTGCGGCCTGCTTTGCGCCGTGCTGTTTCTCTTCCTCTACTGGCGCTACGGCTACGAGAGCCTGGCCGTGTTCGTCTTTCCGCTGGTGTTCGTGCTGACGCTGGTGGGCGAACTGGGAAACCCCATCGCCTCCTGGACCGATCCGCGCCTCCGCAGCGCTTGGCTGATCACTCACGTCGTGCTGGTGCTGGTAGGGTACGCCGCCTTGCTGTTGACCGCGGTGACGTCCATTCTCTACCTGATCCGCGAGCGGCAACTGAAAGCCAAGAAGTCGGGTGGTACGCTGCCGCCGCTCGGAACGCTGGACACGCTGATGTCGCGCGCTCTCTCGATCGGCTTCGTCTTCATCACGCTGGCCGTGATCGCGGGCTCGACCTGGGCCTCGATCGAATCCGGAACGCGCTGGATCCGCGATCCGCGCATCATCATTTCGCTTCTGACCTGGAGTCTGTACCTGGTCATCGTGTTCTTCCGCGTTACCGCGGGATGGAGAGGCCGCAAGGCCGCCTTCATGGTGCTCGGCCTGGTCGGCTGTTCGGCCATCACCTGGGCGGCGCATACCGGCCTGAAGAGCCTGTTGAGCCGATGAGATTCCTGATCACGGGCGTGAACCACAAGACGGCGCCCGTCGAGGTCCGCGAGAAGCTGGCCTTCGACGGCAACGCTCTGGCCTCCGCCCTGCGCGATCTGATGTGCTGCCAAGGCGTCTCCGAGGGGCTCATCCTCTCCACCTGCAACCGCGTCGAAATCGCCGTAGCCGCGCCCAACGGCGACGAGCCGGCGGTGGACCGCTTTCTGAGCGAGAGCCGCCGTGTCCCGCTCGACGAAATCGCCCCTCACCTCTACCGGTACGCCGACCAGGACGCCATCCATCACCTGTTTCGCGTCGCCGCGAGCCTGGATTCCATGGTGGTCGGGGAGCCGCAGATCCTGGGCCAGATCAAGGGCGCCTACGCGGCCGCCAAAACCCACGGCGCCGTCAGCGGATATCTGGAAGCCATTCTGACCCGCGCCTTCAGCGTCGCCAAGCGCGTGCGCACCGAGACCGGAATCGGCGAGAACGCGGTTTCGGTCAGCTACGCCGCGGTCGAACTGGCGCGCGAGATCTTCGGCACGCTAGCCGGCAAGACGGTCATGATCGTCGGGGCGGGGAAGATGTCCGAGCTCGCCGCGCAGCACCTGCACCGCTCCGGCGCCACCGACATCTTCGTCACCAACCGCACCTACGAGCGCGCGCGCGAGCTGGCCGGCCTGTTCCAGGGCACGATCGTCGAGTACGACCGGCTGCTGGCCACTCTGCCGCAGATGGATATCGTCATCACCTCGAGCGGCGCGCCGCACTACATTCTCAAGAAGGCCGACGTGCGCCGCATCATCGACGCTCGCCGCAACCGGCCCATGTTCCTCATCGATATCGCCGTCCCGCGCAACATCGAGCCGGCGGTTAACGAAATCGACAACGTGTTCCTCTACGATATCGACGACCTGCAGCGAGTGGTCGCGGCCAATATCGGCGAGCGGAAGAAGCGGGCCGAGCTGGCCGAGGAGATCATCGCCTCCGAAGTCGAGCGCATGATGGGGCGCCTGAAGGCGCGCGAGGTGGTCCCCACCATCGTCGGCTTGCAGGAGCAGCTCGAGCAGATGCGGCTGGCCGAGATCGCGCGCCTGCGCGGCAAGTTCGGAACGCTGACGCCGCAGCAGGAGGAGGCTCTCGAGTCGCTCACGCGCGGCCTGGTCGCCAAGATCGCCCACGGGCCCATCTCCGAGTTGCGCCGCCAGGCGGGCCAACCCGAGGGCCTTGCCATCATAGACGCCATCCGCAAAGTCTTCCGCCTGGAGGACGAATGAGTGGGACAGGCCTCCGGCCTGTCGTTCTAACCATCGGCTCCCGCGGCTCCCAGCTCGCCCTCTGGCAGGCGAACTGGGTGAAACAACGCCTCGAGGCCCTGGGCGAGACCTGCCGCATCGAAATCATCAAGACCACCGGCGACAAAATTGCCGATGTGCCCCTCGCCAAGGTTGGTACGAAAGGCCTGTTCACCAAGGAAATCGAGGAGGCGCTCCTCGACGGCCGGATCGATCTGGCCGTGCACAGTCTCAAGGACCTGCCCACCCAATTGCCGGACGGCCTCGCGATCTCCTCGATTCCCGCAAGAGAGGACGCGCGCGACGCGCTCGTGGGCGCGCCCCTGGCGGAGCTGGCGCCCGGCGCGAAGGTCGGAACCAGCTCGCTACGCCGGGTGGCGCAATTGCGCGCCATGCGGCCCGATCTGACGGTCGAATCCGTGCGCGGCAACGTGGATACCAGGCTGCGCAAGCTGAGCGAAGGCCAGTACGACGCGCTGGTGATGGCGGTGGCGGGCCTGCGGCGCTTGGGCTGGGAGTCGCGCATCGCGGAGTGCCTCCCGATCGATGTGATGTGCCCGGCCGTCGGGCAGGGAGCGCTGGCCATCGAGACGCGCGCGGACGGCGCCGCCGCGCGCTCCTGCGCCCGCCTCGATCACGCTGCCACGCGGCTTGCCGTCGAGGCCGAACGCGCTGTTCTCGCCACTCTGGGCGGGGGCTGCCAGGTTCCCATCGGCGCCTATGGCCGCGTCACCGGCGATCGGCTGGATCTGGTCGCCATCGTCGCCTCTCCCGACGGCGCCCGCTTGATTCGGAAGAACGCCGCCGGCCCCGCCCCCCAAAGCCTGCGCATCGGTGAGGAACTCGGCCAGCAGTTGCTCGACGCCGGCGCGCGCGAGATCCTCGAGGAGGTCTACAGTGCTGGCCGGTAAGCGTATCGTCATCACGCGCGCCCGCCGCCAGGCCGGGGAGTTGGCAGCCAAACTCGAGAGTCTCGGCGCGGACGTCATCGAATTTCCCACCATCGAAATCCAGCCCGCCTCCGATTACGGGCCTCTCGATGCGGCCCTGGCCCGCATCGGCTCCTACGACTGGCTCATCTTCACCAGCGCCAACGGCGTGCGGTTCTTCCTCGGCCGCCTGGCGATCGCCGGCCTGAACATCGATGCGGTTCGCGCCAAGATCTGCGCCATAGGCCCGGCCACCCGCACCGAGGCCGAGAACGCCGGGTTCCGTGTCGCACTGATGCCGGCCGAGTACGTGGCCGAGAACCTGGTGCAGGCGTTCGAGGGTCACGGTCTGGATGGCAAACGTGTCCTGCTGCCGCGTGCGGCCGTGGCGCGCGACGTCGTCCCGGTCGAGCTCCGCCGCCGCGGCGCCGAGGTGGATGTTGTGGAAGCCTACCGCACCGGCATCCCGGCCACGGCGCCCGCCCGGGCGCACCGTATTTTTGCCTCCGGTCGCCGGCCCGACTGGATCACGTTCACCAGCTCCTCCACCGTCGCCAACTTCGTCCAGGTTGCCGGCGCCGGGGCGCTGGAGGGAGTGCGCGTCGCCACAATCGGCCCCGTCACCACGGCCACCGCCCGCAAGCACGGCATCGATGTAACCGTGGAGGCGCGCACCTTCACCACCGCCGGCGTGGTCGAAGCTATCCTCTCCGCGCTGACCCAGGCCGCCGGCCCGCATCCCTCATTGCACAGATGCTCGGGGAACATCTCCGCGAAGGAGCGGCGCAGGTAGAGGTACGCCTCGCGGAACGACGCCACCAGCGCCTGACCTTCCAGGCGGCTTCCGTAAATCCGCGCTGACCACTTGGACTCCGGCAGAGCGCGGATCTCCAGCGTCACCGCGCCCTCGGCGGTGGCGTGCGTGTAGGCCGCCGTGCCGCTACTGCCCGCCGGCCGCAGCAGCGGAGCAAAGACATCCATCTCCGACACTGCCTGTCTGCACCGCTCGCAGACTAGCAGGTGCTCTTCAATCGGTGCGAGTTCCGGCTCGGCCAGCTCGTCGAGAACATAAAGCTCGGTTGCTTCTATATCCAGATGATCCTGATACGAATCGGGCATGTTCGTGCGTCCACTCAGGTTGCGAGCAGTGCGATCAGGTTCCATACCACTAGTGCGGCAAAGAACAGATTAATCCGTCTCAGCGTGCGCACCCGCGCCGTCATCGTGCAGTAGATGGCAGCCGCGACTGCGCAGACTTTCAGGGCCAGCAGCCCTGCCAGCGGGGAGTGTGCGCTCGCCATAGCGAACCGCACCACCGGATTCGCCTCGTGCCCGCCGGTAGTCAGAAATGCAAGTGTCGTGAGAACGTCCAGGAGCTGAAGGTAGGAGAACTGCGCTAAAAGAGCGAATCCAGGTTGTGGGCTGCTGCTAGATGTACGAGAACCGAGGCGCCATTCCATAGGGTTTTTAACCGCAACCCACAACCCGCGGCGCCTACGTTTCTAAGAGTAACCGCTTAGAGGAGACCCGTAAATAGACCGTCGGTAGTAGTACCCGCAATTCCGTACCGAACACCGCCGCGTCAGTTCAAATCGAAGCTCTGCCCCCGAGTCGGAATCACCACCTGGGTGCCGTAGCGGTCCTGAATGGCCTGCGCCAGCGCCGCGCTTTGCGTGGGCTCGCCGTGCACCAGGAAGATTCGCTGCAACTTGTTGACCACCGGCTTGATCCACTCCAGGATCTCTCGCTGATCCGCGTGGCCGCTCAACTCGTTGATGGTCTCCACCTCCGCGCGCACCCGCATCGGCTCGCCGAAGATTCTCACCTCCGGCAGCTTGTCCACCAGCTTCCGCCCGAGCGTGTTCTCCGCCTGGAATCCGGTGATCAGAATGGTGTTGCGCGGGTTCTCGATGTTGTTGCGCAGGTGGTGCAGAATCCGGCCCGCTTCGCACATCCCCGAGGCGGAAATCACGATGAAGGGCCCCCGCAGATCGTTCAGCGCCTTGGACTCGTTGACGTCGCGGATGTAGCGCAGCCGCTTGAATCCGAACGGGTCTTCGCCCTTGTCCACGAACTGCTCGGCTTCCTCGTCGTAGAGCTCGGCGTGCTTCCGAAACACCTCCGTGGTCTCCACGGCGAGCGGGCTATCGACGTAGATCGGGATGTTGGGGATTCGGCCGCTGTCGAACAGTTCGTGGAGCACCAGAACGAGTTGCTGCGTCCGGCCGACCGCGAAGGAGGGCACGATGAGCTTCCCGCCCCGCGCGCAGGTGCGGGCCACGATGTTGGCCAGCTTGTTGATGACGACTTCGTTATCCTTGTGCAGCCGGCCGCCGTAAGTGCTCTCCAGGATCAGCCAATCCACCGCCGGCAGCGGATCGGGATCGCGTATGATGGGCAGGCCCGGACGGCCCAAATCGCCCGAAAAGCCCAGCCGCAACTCCTTGCCGTTCACCCGCTCGGTCACGATCACCGCCGATGAACCCAGCATGTGGCCGGCATTGATGGACCGGTACGCTGCCCCTGGCCCCAGTTCCTTGTCCGTGGCCAGCGGGACGGGGCGGAACATCGGCAGGGTGGCTTCGGCGTCCGCGGCGGTGTACAGCGGCGGGACCGCGCCGTCCTTGGCCTCGGGGTCGAGCGCCCGGCGGCGGTGGAAGCGCTTGGTGACGAACTCCGCGTCCTTCTCCTGTATGTGGGCGGAGTCGCGCAACATCGGCACGCACAGGTCGACCGTGGCCGGCGTGGCATAGATCGGGCCCTCAAAGCCGTTCTTCACGAACGTCGGCAGGTTCCCGCTGTGGTCTATATGCGCGTGCGAAAGAACCACGGCGTCGATGCCGTCCGGCCGGAACGGGAAGTTGGCGTTCCGTTCATGTGCTTCCTTGCGGTGGCCCTGATAGAGCCCGCAATCCAGGATGAAGGTGGTGCCGCCGATGCGCACCTCGTGCATCGAGCCGGTCACGGTTCCGACAGCGCCCCAAAATGTGATTTTCATGGCTGAAGGGGTATTGTACAGCCATGGCCATCGGCCCGTGGGACAGGCCTCCGGCCTGTCGTCCCCTCACCGCACCTCGTCCGCAAACGAGAACACAGGATCGATATCCACCGGCAGCTCCGCCGCCGTCTTCAAGGCCCCGTCCAGCTCCGGCGGAAGCGTCCGATACTCCGCGAACCAGCGCCCGGCGCGGGCGGCGTCGCCGGCCGCCTCCGTCTCAAGCAGTTCTTTCGCCAGGCGCGCGACGGCCCCCGGCATGCGCGCCATGTCGATGCCATAGCGGCGTGCGCCCGCATCCCACACAATCGCCCGCTCCCGGACGAAGTAGTTGAACTGCATGATCTCGGAAACAGCGTGCGCCTCTGCCGTGCCGAAGCGCAACATGCGGAACAGGTCCGCGACGTGGGCCGCATAGCCGCTCTCGACTTCGGCCGGCGAGAGCACGCCGCGCGCGCCGAGCCATTCCATCCCGAACAGCCCCACGACGTCCGCCTTGGCCTCTTCCAGCCCGCTATACAACGGCCCGATGGCCTCGTTGATATCCACCTGCTTGCCGCCCCTGCGGGCGTACGTAGGACCGAGGCCGTGCGAGATCTCGTGCAGCACCGTATCCGTAAGGTACCCGGCGCGCGTCACCAGCGCCGCCTCGCGCGGGAGCATCAAGCGTCCGGCCAGCGGCAAAATGATGTTGTCCACGCGCGCGTCGAGAAAGTTTTTGAAGAAGATCTTCTTCGAGCCCTTCTCGGCGTGGATGCGCGGGTCGTTGGGAAGGTTGTCGGCCACCGCCTGGTAGCCGTGCCGCAGGTCGCCGGCGCGGAAGGGCGCGTCGACGACTTCCATCGGCGAGGCGTGCCCGGCCTTCGAGGGCCGGTCCGCCGGCGCAAGCGGCAGCGCCTCTTGCAACGCGGGAACGTACTTCGCAAACGCCGCCACCCTCCGGCTTTCGGCATCGTTCCGAATCAGCACCGCGGCGCCGTAGGAGGTCTTCACGCCCAGCACGTCGTCGAGGTAGGTCTCGTAAGGCGCGAAGATAACGTCGAACTTCGGGTTCTCCAGGTCCAGCCACGCCAGGTCGCTCGCGTAGTAGTCGTCGGAGAGCAGCGCATCGGCGCGCAGGCGCAGGAAGCGGGCGAAGGACGCGTCCGTGCTGAGCACGGCGGCCTCGCGCAGAGCCCGGGCCGCAGGTTCGAGCCACTGCCGGTACTCCACGTGGTAGGGAGTCGCCTCCAATTCGGCGCCGCGTCGGCGGATCACGGTGGTTGGGCTGTAAATCGCCTCGCGCATCTGCGGATGCGCAGCGACGGTGCGCGCGATGTCGGCCTCGCCCATCCCGCGCGGGTACAAACCGGCGCCCGGCGCATACGCTTCCGTGCCTATGAACGGCCGATTCCCGTCGATGAGGTCGAACCGGCTGCCATTGATCATCAGGAGGCGGCGGAGCCTCGGGTCGCGCGCGTCGGCGGCGAGAAGCGGGAGCGCTTCCGGGTCGCTCTGCCGCCAGAAGACGTCGTCGAGATACCGCGAGGCGTCCACGAGCTTCGCAACCAGTTGCCGCTCTTGCCCGCTGAGGCCGCCCGCCTCGAAGGGCATCGGAACTCTTTTCCAGCGGGCCAGGAGGCGGTCGAGTTCGGGGCCGCCGGCGAACACCGCGGCGGCCACCAGGAGAAGCACAAACAAGGTGCGTATGGTTACTTTGAGGATACCGAGCGCAGCAGGGCGCGCACGGCGTCGACGCACAGGACGGCGGCGTGGCGCGATTCGGGACTGAGCCCACCCAAAGCCTCCTCGATAACGTCGGGACTGAGCGCGGCGAGTTCCACTGTGGTCTTGCCGGCCATCCATTCGGTGAGCGCGGAGCCCGCGGCGATGGACGCCGTGCAGCCTTTGACCTGGTACCGCGCTTCCGCCACCGCGCCACCCTCGAAGCGCGCCGAGAGGCGCATCAGATCGCCGCACGCCGGGTTGGATACGCCGGCCGATACCGCCGGCGGCGCCAGTTCGCCCACGTTGCGCGGGTTCTTGAAATGCTCGATCAGACGTTCACTGAACATGCCGTCAACCGTGTGACGCAGCCTTCAGCCCAATGCCAATACTTTTTGTGGGGCGGACCCCCTGGTCCGCGGCCGACGCCCCCGTCGGCCTGGGCGAAGCAACGATGCGCTTGATTCGTCGCCGAGAAGGCGGGACCAGGGGTCCGCCCCACATTCAATGCAGAGTCCCCGGTCTTGGGAAAAGTATGCGGCATTACGCTTCAGCGTGCCGCGGCGAACTTCAGTTCGCCGTCCGGACCCCGCGCTGCATCGGGCTTGTCCCCTTCATTATGCGCGGTATGCTGGCTGTATGAGTGAGCCGGCCGTGGTCGTGGCGGGAGTGATCGAGCTGAGTGGACGAATCCTGATTTGCCAGCGTCCGCCCGGCAAGTGGCACGCGCTGAAATGGGAATTCCCAGGCGGCAAGGCCGAGCCCGGCGAAGATCCCCCGCAAGCCCTGGCCCGGGAGCTGGATGAAGAGCTAGGCATCCGCGCCGCGATCGGTCGCGAGATCGCGCGCTACGAATACCGATACCCCAGCCGCGAGCCGATCCTGCTGATCTTCTTCCGGGTCGACGCGTTCGAGGGAGAAGCCGTCAGCCGCGAGTTCGCGCGCATTGTCTGGGAAGTGCCGGAACGCCTGCCCGAATACGATTTTCTGGAGGGCGATGTCGAGTTCGTGCGCGGCCTGGCTCACGCGGCCGAGCGATGACGGTCAAGCCCCCGGCAGGTGGAGCTGGAACTTGCTGCCCCGGTTCAGCCGCGCCGTCGTTTCCCGGTCGATCAGAGTCACGGAGACCTGGTTTTTCCGGCCCTGCGGCGTGATGTAATTCAGCGTCCCGTCTTCCACCCAATAGGCCACTGCGGTGTAGACCGAATTGTCCGTCAGCGCGATAAAGAACAGCGGCTGGTCCTCGGACGGCTCCGGCCGTGCAGTGCTGGGCGCCGAGTAGGATTGCACCCCGGGTCCCGCGTCGCCCGGCTGGGGCTGCGGGCCGAGGTTCTGGTCGATGGCCTCCGGCTGGTTCGCCGGCTGCTCCGGCGCCTGGTCGTACGTCTCGCCCGGAGGAGCAAAGACGGGGTATAGCAGCGGATAGCCGCCGTATCCTACGTACCCGACGTAACCGCGCCTGTGGTAGCGGCGCCTGCCGGCGCCCGTGTAAGAAGGAATGCCGCCGATCGTTGCGCCGAGGCGTTGCGCGAACTGCACGGAGCCCGAAAACGGATTGACCGCCGGGAGCGCGCCGCCCACGGGCGCGTCACCGCGGTGCTGTGCCAGAGCGCCCACGGAGAGAATCGCAAAGAAGCCGACCGCAAGCAAGGACTTCATAGGCTGCTCCTCACCGTCTATTATGACGCGCCAAGGCTCCGGGTTGTTACCCGTGGCGCGGGCGATTCCGCCTACGCTCCCCCTGGACTGAACTCCCGTGCGCCCCCATGTTACTCCTAGTAGGGGATGGCGCAAGACCGGGAATTGCGGCCGCTGGTCGCCGTCGTCGGGCCGACCGGTTCCGGCAAGAGCGCGCTCGCGTTGTGCCTGGCCCAGCAGTTCCGTGGCGAGATCGTGAACTGCGACTCGCTCCAACTTTACCGTTACCTCGACATCGGAACGGCCAAGCCTTCGCCCGGCCAGCGGGGCGACGTCCCTCACCACCTGTTTGACCTGCTCGACCCGGACCAGGTGTTCACGGCGGGGGAATATGCGCGCGCCGCGCGCCCGCTACTCGGCCAGATCGCCGCTCGCGGGCATCTGCCGGTCGTCGTCGGTGGCACCGGCTTCTATCTGCGCGCTCTGCTCGAAGGGTTGTTCCCCGGCCCGCCCCGGAGCGATCGTTTGCGGTTGCGTCTGGCCCGCCGCGAATCGCGGCATCCCGGCTGGCTGCACGCGATACTGGCGCGCTTCGACCGGGCTTCGGCGGCCAGAATCCATCCCGCGGACGTGCAGAAGCTCATCCGTGCGGTGGAGGTCTTGCTTGCCACCCGCGAGCCCCTCTCGGCGTGGTTTGAGCGCGGGCGCGATCCGATCACGGGTTTCCGCGCGCTCAAGCTGGGCCTCGACCCGCCGCGCGACGCCCTCTACGAGAGGCTCGACACGCGCCTCGACGGCATGTTCGCAGGCGGGCTTCTCGAGGAGGTTCGGTATGTGCTCTCGCTCGGCTTTCCAGGCTCGAGCAAAGCTTTCGAAGCCCACGGTTATAGACAGGCTATTCAGGTATTGAGGGCAGAATTAGACATAAAAAACGGCGTGGTTCTCGCCAAGCGGAACACGCGGCGCTATGCCAAACGCCAGTGGACGTGGTTCCGGCGGGACCCGGAAGTAACCTGGCTCCATGGGTTTGGAGACGAACCCGCCATCCGGCAGGCGGCCCTCGCCGCGGTGGGCGGTTTCCTTCCCTGCGGCACGTAATCCGCCACATTAATCTGCCGCCCACAGCGGAACAATTCCCCATTCTCCTCGTCTGTATAAACGAAGTCCGCGCAACCGACTTAGGAGAGAACATGACCAAGAAGTTTATGATCTCGTTTCTTTTGGCGGCGCTCGCTTTCGCCAGCGCCAAAACCTACAACGTCAACTTCGATCGGCCCGTGACTGTGGCAGGCACACAGCTCCAGGCGGGCGACTATCGTCTGGATCTCGCCGGCGACAAAGTCGTCATCACCAACGGCAAACAGTCCGTAGAGAGCGCCGTGAAGGTGGAGGAGGTCGGCTCCAGGTTCCACACGACGTCCGTCCGCATCTCGGACGCGGCTGGCAAGACGCTCGTCCAGGAGATCCATCTCGGCGGGACTAAGACCAAGCTGATTTTCAGCGACTAAGTGCGGCAGGCGTGCACGCCTGCCGCGGGTCTCCAGACCCGCCGTGCGCGGGCCGGGGAGCGGCCGTCTGTTAGACTGGAGGGTCGGTCGATGCAGCGGCTCCTTCCCCTTCCCGTTCTTCTGGCGTTTTCCGTCGTGCCGGCGCGCGCGGATACGGTGCTGGTGTTGCCGTTCTTCAGCCAGTCTCCTTCCGCGGGTCTCGACTGGATCGGCGAAAGCGCCGCCCAAACCATCACCGAGGCGCTCACCTCGCATGGCATGTTAGTGCTCGACCGGGACGACCGGCAAGAGGCTTTCCGGCGTCTTTCGATTCGCCCCAACGCCCCGCTCACCCACGCTTCGGTCATCAAGGTTGCCGACACGCTCGATGCCACCGACGTCGTCTATGGGCAGTTCGAGTTCAGCCCGGCGCCGGCTGGCGCGCCCGCAAGCTCGCGGGGATCGCTCCACTTCACCGTCTGGACCCTGAACATGAGTCGTATGCGCAGCGGGCCAGAGTTCATCGAATCGGGCCCGCTCGACGACCTCGCCGCCTTGCAGACGCACCTCGCCTGGCAGGTGCTGACCTATCTCGATTCCGCGCATACGCCTGCCGCCGCGCAGTTTGTCAGGGACCATCCTCCGGTGCGCCTGGACGCCATGGAGAACTACACGCGCGGCCTGCTGGCCGCCGGCCCCGACCAGAAGCATCGCTATTTCACTCAGGCTGCGCGCCTGGATGAGGGCTTCTGGCAGCCGGTCTTCCAGTTGGGCCGGCTCTATTGGGCACAGAAGGAGTACCGCCTGGCCGCCGACTGGTTCACCAAAGTGAAGCCGGGAACGCCGCGCTATTTCGAGGCGACTTTTCTGCTGGGGCTCTGCCGCTATTTCAGCGGCGATTACGGCGCCGCCCAGCAGGCCTTCCGGACCGTGGCGCAATCGGTACCTCTCAACGAAGTGTTCAATGACCTCGGAGCGGCCGAATCCAAGCGCGACCTCCCCAGCGCCAGCGAGGACTTCCGCAAGGCGCTCGAGGGCGATCCGGCCGACCCCGACTACCGATTCAACGTCGGCTACGTGGAATGGAAGCGCGGCGACTTTATGACCGCCGAGGAGAGCTTCCGGTCCGTCCTGGCCCGCAACCCCGACGACGCCCAGGCGGCGCAATTGCTGGACCGCTGCCGGAAGAAGAGCGGCCCGCGCGCGGCCGATCTCAAGCAGGGATTCGAGCGCGTCAAGCTCAACTACGAGGAAGAAGCCTGGCGCCAGCTCAAGCTCACGCTCGAGCGCAGGCAGGCGCCCTGAGCGCGGGGCCTACTCCACCACCGTGACTTCCGTGACTCCCTTGCCCCACACCGTCTGGCGGCCGACTCCGACCCACCTCGCCGCGCGCAGATAGGGCATGAACTCGGTGATCGCGCCTTCGTAGGTCACCTCGCCCACGAAGCCTCCCAGTGGGTGACGTTCGCCACTGCGGGCGGAACGCCGCTCCGCCTCGCTGAAGCGCAGGTTGCAGTCCGTCATCTTCACCGCTCCGGCGCGCTCGCCGATGGCTTGGAAGTCGATGCCGAGCGGGCCCGCGCCGTAGAGCGCGCGCAACGTGCTGATACGGTCGCGGATGCGGCCGAACAGGACCGGGAATTCTGGCCGCGTGGCCAGCAGTTGGCCGTGTTTCAGCTCGGTGGGCGTGAGGAACCGCACCTGCACCTTCGTCACCGGAGTGGCGTCGGGGGCAAACTCCAAGTGGATCGGCGGCAGCAGTTCGGCCGGCACGAACGTCACGCCGTTGTAGACGCAGGCGACCGGACGGCCCTGGGCGTCGAGCTGGCTGGCCTGCGCGAGCTTCGCCCGCCCGCGCCGCGGGCCGATCCCTTCTTTGGCTACCTGCGCGAACGCCAGAATGAAGTAGACGATGGCCGGATCCTTCATGTCGAACAGGTGGACGTCGAAGGAAAACTTGCGGCCCGGCTCGATGGTCGCGCCGTCCAGATGCGCGGCGCGAAAGACGAACGGCCGCGGCCAGTCGTGCAGCCCACTGGGTCCCTCGGCCGTAGGCGCCACCGGCTCGAAGATCCGCGCGTAGGCACAGGTGGCGCGTTGTTCGCAGGTGCGCTCGTCGTGGCAGCGATCCACGCACACCAACTGCCGGAACATCGAGCCGAACGCGCCGCGGACGATGTTGCCCGATTTCCCGGGCGGAAAGTAGACGGAATCCTGCGCCACGAATTCCAGACGGAACGCAAACAGCTCGAAGTCCGCGGCTGGCGTCGCCGCGCCATTGCCGGCGCCGGTCTGCTCCGGCGCCTCCCGACTGGACTCTTCGTCCGGCACTGCCTGCGCTTCCTGGGACAACCCTCCAAGGGTAGCGCAAAACCTCCGCTTTCGGTTCCGAGCCGCGGCCAAAGGAAGCGGTTGCCGTCGCGACATGAGATTGAGATACTGATCGGCGGCTATGGATGACTTTCCGGAGTTCATGAAAAACCAAGCGAACAGGATCGCAACCGGCAGTCAACACACCCCAGGAGTGGAGGGCTATGTGTTCGATGGCGCGGACGGCAGCCAGATGGCCTTTTGGACCTGCCGCGAGACGGCGGCATCCGCGGAGCATGTCCACGACTACGATGAGTACTTTACGGTTGTCGAGGGCTGCTACACCGTCGTGATCGATGGCAAGGCGATTCCGGTGCACGTTGGAGAGGAATACTTCATCCCTCGGGGCGTGCGGCACGGCGGTGGAGCTCCGGCCGGAACCAGGACCATCCACGCCTTCGGCGGCCACCGCGCGAACCGAGCCCGGTAAACATGCTATCGTGGCCTCTTTACGGCACGATGAAACACGAAAGCCTCAGCGAGTTCCCCCTGGTCATCGGCATCCCCGTTCAATGGGGCGACCAGGACGCATACGGCCACGTCAACAACACCGTCTACCTGCGCTGGTGCGAGAGCGTACGCATCGAGTATCTGCGGCGGATCGGCCTGTGGGCCATCGGCGACGACGGGATCGGCCCCATCCTGGCCAGCATCTCCTGCGACTACCGCCGGCCGCTGACCTATCCCGACACGGTGTATGTAGGCGTGCGCGTCGAGAAGATCGGCAACAGCAGTTTCCGTATGGACCACGTGGTGGTCAGCGAGGCCCAGAAGTTGGTGGCGGCGGAAGTGCGATCAACCATCGTGGTCGTCGATTACCGCCGCAACAAGTCGGTCCCCGTGCCGGAACCCGTCCTGGCGGCGATCGAAAAGATCGAGGGCAGGGTGTTTGAGCGCGCCGCCGCCGTACGCTGATGGAAGACAGGAACACCGCCATTCTGTTGATCGATTGCCCCGACCGCAAAGGGCTGGTCGCCGCCATCGCCGACTTTCTGTACGCCCACGGCGCCAACGTCCTCCACGCAGACCAGCACCAGGACCAGGACCTGGGACTGTTCTTCATGCGTGTCGAGTGGGCGCTCGACGACTTCGACCTGTCGCCCGAGGCCATGAGCGAGCAGTTTGCGCCCATCGCCCAGCGGCTCGAGATGAACTGGCGCGTCGAGTACTCCGCACGGCGGCTGAGGACGGCGATCTTCGTCTCCAGCTACCAGCACTGCCTGGCGGACCTGCTCCATCGCCACCGCTCCGGCGAGTTGCGCTGCACGCTGCCGCTGATCGTCGGCAACCACGAGGACGCCGCGCCCCTGGCCGCGTTCTTCGGCATCCCGTTCCATCACGTTCCCGTCCCCAAGAACGGCAAAGAGGAAGCCGAGCGGCGGCAACTGGAACTGCTCGAGGAGAACCAGATCGATCTCGTCGTGCTGGCCCGCTACATGCAGATCCTGTCGCCCGAATTCGTGGCCCGGTACCCGCGGCGGCTCATCAACGTCCACCATTCCTTCCTGCCCGCCTTCAGCGGCGCCAAGCCCTACCACGCCGCCTTCCAGCGCGGCGTCAAACTGATCGGTGCCACCAGCCACTACGTGACCGCGGTGCTCGACGACGGCCCCATCATCGAGCAGGACGTCGCGCGCATCTCCCACCGCGATCAGCTCGATGACCTGGTCGAAAAAGGACGCGACCTGGAGCGGGTCGTGCTCTCCCGCGCCGTCCGCTGGCACCTCGAGCACCGCATCCTGGTCTGTGGCACCAAGACCGTGGTTTTCGACTGAGCGCGTCCGAACGGGAGTCCAGCACCGAACCGCGAGCATAACCAAGCGGATCCGAAAGGCCGCTCCCTGACGGTCGCGGTTCGGTGCTGCCGCGGCCTCCGCGCTATACTGAAAGCAGACTTACGGGCCTGTTTGACCATGCTGGAAGTCCAGGAACAGACGATTCAATTGCCGGCGCCCAAACAGAAGGGGCGCATGTCGGTCGAGGAAGCGATTGCCGCGCGCCGCTCGAAGCGCGCCTATCGCGCCGATCCCGTGAAGCTTGCGGAGGCCGGCCAGTTGCTGTGGGCGGCTCAGGGCATCACGGATCCCCAGGAGCGGAAGCGTGCCGCGCCATCGGCGGCCGCGCTTTACCCGCTCGAGACCTACCTGGTGGCTACCAAGGTCGATGGGCTCGCACCGGGCGTCTACAAGTACCGGCCCGAGCAGCACGATCTCGCGCTGCAGACTCCCGGCAACCTGCGACGGGAACTGGCTGCCTCCATCGATCAGGACTGCGTTCGCTTTTCGGCCTGCGTTCTCGTATTCGCCGGCGTCTTCGAGCGAATCACCGTGCGATTCGGCGAGCGCGGCATCCGCTACATCTACATGGAGGCCGCTCACGCCGCCGAGAACGTGCAACTTCAGGCCACCGCGCTCGGCCTCGGTTCGGTCATGGTCGGCGCATTCAAGGCGGAGGAAGTTAGCCGCATCCTCGCGCTACCGGAGGGCGAGGAACCGGTGTACCTGATGGCTCTCGGCAAGGTGTAGTTCGCCCAGGCCGCGCTCCGCCGCCAGCTCCAGATACCGCAGGCTGCCCGCGTCGAGCCCCCAGAACGCGCGGGCCGCGTAGGCATCCACCGCGACGGGATCGGTGCCCGCGATCACCGTCTTCCGCAAAGCGACATCCTCGGTGCTTCCTCCGCTGGGGCCGTTTCGCATGAGCACGCGATAGGCGTCGACGACCGTGAGCGTGGGGCGCAGGAACGCCGCCAGGTCGGCCAGGCTTTCGTGGATGCGCTGATGCAGGCGCATGCGCAGCCCGCCCAACATGCCGTACCAGTTCTTGAAGCCGAGCGTCGCGCCTGTGAGGTCGTGATGTTTGGCCACGGGCAGATTGATGACCTTGTCCGCCTCCAGGAACGGATCGAGCACCGGCCAGACGCGCAGCACGGCCCCGCCGAGATCGACCTCGCGGAAGCGCGCGGCTTCCGGCAGAACGACCTGGCCGCCGGCAGCCATCGCGGCACGCGCGATGCCGCTGCGTTCGAAGACGCGACGCGTCTCGTTGACCGGCACGTCGGTCACCAGGACCTTGCGCGCTCCCGCCGCCAGCGCCAGACGCACCACTTCGGCCACGGCGTCGGGATTGGTGTTGGCGGCCTGCTCGGGTGTGCGGTCCCAGGCCATGTTGGGCTTGACCAGGACCACGTCGCCGCGCGCGACGAAACGGCCCATGCCGCCGAGTTCCTCGATCGCGCGCCGGACCAGTTCCGCCGGCTCGCCGCCTTCGATGACCGCCAACTCCGGAAGGCGGAGATCGCGCGCGACCCGCAGATCGCGCTTCACGACCGGCGGCGCGCTGTCCTCCGGGCGCCGGCTGCGGCCGCTCAGCCACGCGCCCAGACCCACCGCGCCGGCGGCCACGCCGCCCGCGTATAGCAGATCGCGCCGCGAGGTCGTCATCGTGATAAGTTTAAACCCGTGAGCGGAACGAAGGAAGTCCGCGGCGCGCTCGTGCTGACGGGCGCGTCGGCGGTGATCGCGCAGATCGTGCTGATGCGCGAGCTGATCGTGGTCTTCCGCGGCAACGAGCTGTCGCTGGGTCTGATGCTCGCGACCTGGCTGCTGTGGACGGCGGCGGGCAGCAGCATCCTGGGCCGCGCCGCGGGGCGCGCGCACAATCCTCGCCGGATGACGGCGGCACTGTTCGTGCTCGTGGCGGCGGTTTTGCCCGCCACGATCTACGCCGTCCGCGCCAGCCGGCAGTTCGTCGCAACCGCGCCGGGCGAAGCCCTGGGGCCGGGCGCGGTGCTGGCGGTCTGTTTCGTCACGCTGAGCGCGTTCTGCGCGCTGGCGGGCTGCCTGTTCGCCGCCGCCAGCCGCCTGTACGGGGCGGAAGCGGGCGCGGCCGCGGGCGAATCCACCGGAACCGTATACCTGCTCGAAGCGGCCGGCTCCGCAGCGGGCGGCCTGCTCGCGAGCGTCGTGCTGCTGCGGCATGCGGGCGCGTTCGAAATCGCGTTCCTGGTGGCGTCGTGCAACCTGATCGCGGCGGCGGCGCTGGTGCTGCGGCGCCCCTCCGAGCGGCTGGCCGCGGCTGTGGCGGTATTGGCGGGGTTCGCGCTTTCGGGTTCCGCTGTCGCCCGACTGGAGCGCGCCTCGCTCGAACGCTTGTGGCACGGCTTCCGCCTCGTCGTGAGTGAGAACTCGGTCTATGGCAATCTGGCCGTCATCGCCGGCGAAGCGAGCGGCACGATTTATGAGAGCGGCGTTCCCGTGGCGACCGTCCCGGACCCGCCCGCGGCCGAGGAGGCGGTCCACTACGCCCTGCTGCAGCATCCGGCGCCGCGCAGCCTGCTGCTCATCGGCGGCGGAGTCAACGGCAGCCTGGCGCAGGCGCTCCAGCATCGCACGCTCGAGCGCGTGGATTACGTCGAGCTCGATCCGGCGCTGATCGGCGTGGCGCAGAAGTACTTCACGGCCGCGTGGGGCGCCGCGGCTTCCGATCCGCGGGTCCACATACACAACCTGGACGGCCGGTTGTATCTGAAGACGACCGGCCGCGACTTCGACGTTATCATCGTGAACCTGCCGGAGCCGCGGACGGCGCAATTGAACCGCTTCTACACGCTCGAATTCTTCCGCGAGGCGGACCGCAGACTCACCTCGAACGGCGTGCTCGCGTTCCAGCTTCGCGCTTCGGAGGACTACATCAGCCCGGAGCTGGGTGCGCTGCTGGCGTCGATTCGCAAGACGCTCGGCGCGGTTTTTCCCGAGGTGGGCCTGATGCCGGGCGAGAGCGTCCATTTCTTCGCCGCCAAGCAGGCGGGCGTTCTGGCCGGCCCGGGATTGTTGCTCGACCGGCTGCGCGAACGGCAATTGCGGACGCTCTACGTGCGCGAGTACTTCATTCCATACCGCATGACACCGGAACGCGTGCGCGATCTCGACGAGCAATCGCGGCCCACTGTCGCGACGCCGCTCAATCGCGACTTCGCTCCCATCGCCTACTACTTCGCGACAACGCTGTGGGCCGCCGAGTTCAACCACGCCTGGCGGCGCGTCTTCGACTCGATCGCGCGCGTCCCGTTCAGCCAGGTTTCGGCGTGGCTGGCGGTGGCGCTCGCCGGCATCGTGATCGCGTTGCGGCGGAGCGGGGCCAGGGCTTGCGCGCTGTTCTCGGCGGGCGCGACAGGCTTCGCCATGATGGGCCTGGAGATTCTGCTGCTCCTCGGCTTCCAGGCGGTCTATGGCTACGTCTATCATCAACTCGCTCTCCTCACCGCCATGTTCATGGCGGGCATGGCTCTGGGCGCATGGCGCGGTTTGCGCGGCTCGGGCGCGCTGGGCGCGCTGGCCGGAATCCAGGTGGCCGCCGCCGTGGCGCCGTTCCTGGCCTGCGCCTTCCTCGATTCGCTGGCCGGCGTTCGGGCGCCCGCACTGCTCACGGCCGCCAGCCAGTTGCTGTTCCCGGCCCTCGCGGTGGCGTGCGGCGCGATCGGCGGCTGGCAGTTCGCCGTAGCGAGCCGGGTGTACTTCGGGGCAACGCAGGCTGAAGCCTGCGCCACGCTGGGGGCGCTCTACGCGATCGATCTGGCGGGCGCTTGCCTGGGCGCGCTAGCGCTCAGCACCTGCGTCATCCCGGTCTTCGGCTTCCTCAACACCGCGGCGGTCATTGCGATGGTCTCTCTGGCGCCGGCGCTGGCGGCTTTGATTTGCGCGCGCGCCGACAGCCTGGCGTCGAGATGAGTCTCGACGCGGCACGCTGAAGCGTACGCCACGGAACGCCTTGGGCCACTCACTTCGATGACTTGCGCTCGCCGAACACCAGGGCGGTGAAGGAAAAGATATCGGTGTCGGGCTGCTGCCAGGCGTCCGGTGGCAGGCCGGCCTTGTGGCAGGTCTCCTCGAGAAACGTCTTGCGATCCCAATGTTGTTCGACCGGAACCTGCGGGAGCAGCAGGCCGGACTTGTCGCCCTGTTTCATGATGAGCCCGTCGCGGCCGACCTGGATCCGGTTGACGTCCAGGACGCGCCGCAGCGGCGAGAGCACGGAGATTTCGTACTCGAGTTGGCCCAGCTCCCCCTCGCTCACCGGCTGGAAGCGCGGGTCCTCGATGGCTGCCTCCGCCGCCACGTTGCGCACCGTCACGGCCAGCGGCCACACGGGCGAAATGCTTCCGATGCAGCCCCGCAGGTCGCCGTGCTCCTTCAGAGTCACGAAGGCGCCGCGCTCCTGGGTGAAGGACTCGAAGCGCACCGGCACGTCCTCGAACACCTTGCGCTCCTTCACTGCGCTCTCGACCGACTGCCGCGCCAGCTTCAGCAAGGCGTCCTTCTCGGCGTCGCTCAAGGTGAACTCGGGGGCGGCCGCGGCGCGGGCCTTCAGCGGCTTGACGAAGGCCCATGAGCTGTAACCCACGACGTGGCTCTTGTCGCCGGTGACATCGCCCGTGTTGGCGTATTTCAGCAGGTGCGGCTCCGAGGCGCCGAGCCGCTCGGAGGCGATCATGGCAGTCACGATAGGCGCCCCGCCGCAGGCTTCCCAGACGCGGCGCTCGAAGTTTTCGGACAGGCTGAGGTAGTCCCATTCCTGGATGGCGCGCAGGGTCTTGTGGTCCAGCTTCACGGCCTCGTCGTAGGGATGGTAGTGGGAGAGATCGGAGCTGGCAACGATCAGGGTGTTGCTGCCCTTGATTTCCCGCGCCAGCGCGAGGCCGAGCTGGCGGCTGGCCTCGTAGCTCTGATCGCCCATGATGATGGGGACCAGCTTGAATTCGCCGATGGCGCGCTGGAGGAACGGAAGCTCGTCCTCGAGGGCATGCTCGCCGCGCTCGCCGGGGATGATGTGGCCGCGCGAGGAGAGCTGCACCAATTCGCCGCTAACGATCTTCTTGCAAAAGACCTTGTCGACGGGCACGGTGCCGAGAGGCGTCTGGTACGCGTCGCCGTTGTAGACGGAGACGAACGAGAACGGGTCCACGTGCGAGGGCGCGATGACCACGACGCGGTCATAGTGCTTGCCCTTGACGAGCGAGTAGCCGTAGGCGGCCACCGCGCCCGAGAACTCGTAGCCCGCGTGCGGCGAGACCAGCGCTTGTATGGTGCCGTCAACTGCCGGCGGCGTGGCGCGGGCGAGGAAGTCGTCCACCATCTTGGCGAGCGTTGTGGGATCGGCGGGGTAGAAGGCGCCGGCTACGGCGGCGGGCCTCACTTGGGCGCGGGCGCAGGCTAGTGGGGAGAGCAGGGAAGCGAAGAGAAGCAAGAGAGCCGAGCGCCGGCAGGAGTGCCGGCGCGGCACGCTGAAGCGTGCGCCACGGCGGAGAGAAAGCAGGCTGGACACGGGATTATCCATCAGGTCCCCCAGACGCCGGCTATGGGTTGGTGGCAGAACCGGCAACTGCCTTTTACGATGTCGATGGAAGCGATGGTGAAGCCGACGCGCTCGACCACCTTGCGGCGGCAGTGCGGGCAGTAGGTGTTTTCGGCGGGATGGCCGGGAACGTTGCCCACGTAGACGTAGTGCAGGCCCTCGGCGTCGGCGGCGGCCTTGGCGCGATCGAGCGTCGCCACGGGAGTCGGCGGCAGGTTTTTCAGCAGGTACTCGGGATGGAACTGCGTGAAGTGGACCGGCACGTCCGGACCCAGTTCGGCCTTGACCCATTTGGCGAGACCGATGAATTCCTGGTCGCCGTCGTTGAGCGTGGGAATGACGAGGTAGACGATTTCGGTCCACATGCCCTGGGCGCGGAGCGTGACCAGCGCGTCGAGGACGGGCTTGATGTCGCCGTTGACGATGTCCTTATAGAATTTCGGCGAGAAGGCCTTCAGATCCACTTTGACGGCATCCACGTTGCGGCAGAGCTTCTTGAGCGGCTCCTGCTGGATGAATCCGCCGGTGACGACCGCGCTCTTGATGCCCTGCGCGCGCGCGGCCTCGGCGACCGCCGTCATGTACTCATAGAAGACCACCGGCTCGCTGTAGGTATACGCAATGATGGGGCAGCCGTTCTGCTTGGCGGCGGCCGCGGCTTGGTCCGGCGGCAGGTAGAGGCTGCGCACCTGCTCGGGGCGCGACTGCGAGATGTCCCAGTTCTGGCACATCTTGCAGTTCACGTTGCAGCCGGCGGTGGCGATGGAAAAAGCCACGGAGCCGGGATAGAAGTGGAAGAACGGCTTCTTCTCGATGGGGTCGATGTGCGCCGCGGCGACGCGCGAGTGGACTAGCGTGTAGTAAGTGCCGCCGCGGTTTTCGCGCACGCCGCAGTAGCCGCGCTCGCGGTCGTCGATCACGCATTCGCGCGGGCAGAGCTTGCACTTGGTCTTCTTGTAGGGCAGCTTTTCGTAGAAGGCGGCTTCGGCGATGAAGCGGGAGTCGGGGGAGGCGGACGACAGGCCGGAGGCCTGTCCCACGGCGGGGAGGGCGCAGGCAGCGCAGGCTGTCAGGAACGAGCGGCGGTCCATCTCATACCTCCACGCGCTCGATGCGCCGCGGATCGTTGGTTCCGATGCCGCGGCTGGCGGCGGTCGCGATGTAACTTGGGCGGGGGTCCAGCGGCTTCAGACCCATTTCGGCGCGCTTGGCTTCGATGATCCGCCAGCCGGTGTAATCGAGCGCCACGGGGTCGCGCGCGACCAGCAGGGCGTTGAGCGGCCACGACCATTGCGGCATATATGAGGGGCCCCCTTCATATTGCGCGGTCATGGCGTCGCAGATGGCGAGGCGCACCTTGCTGCGGATGGGCGGCAGCATGTAGACGTCGGCGATATAGGGGTCGCCGGCGCTGGTGTGGTACTTGTTCGGATTGTGGATGGCGCCGAACAGGTTCTTGAGCGCGATGGTGACGCCGGCGATGCTGTGGTCCTTGAGCACGGGCACGTTGACGATGCCGTCGCAGACGCGCGTGACGGCCTTGGAGAGCAGGCTGCCGGCGCTGCCATAGACGGCGAGATCCTCTTCATAGCCGAAGGCGTCATTGCCGGCGACGCGTGCGCGGCCGGAGCGGTCGGCGATGTGGAAGCCGGCGGCTTCGAGGTCTTCGCTGAGGCGGTCGAAGACGACGATGTCTTTCGCCGCGACGCCCGCCTGGCGGAGGCGCTCCGAGATGGCCTCGACGAGCGCGGGGCTGGTGGAGGCCGAGCCGCGTCCGGCCAGGCAATTCACTTTGATCCCGATGACCTCGCCCGGCCGCGCGACCTGTTTCCAGGCCTCGAGCGCGGTGTCGCGGTTGTAGAAGGCCTGCAGGGCGCGGTCGAGAAGGGCCGCGAGCGCGACTTTGTCTCGCGCGACGACGACCCGGGACTTGGCGGGAGGCGGCGTCTGGGTGGCAACCAACGCGCCGCACGATGACCGGATGAAATCCCGGCGGTTCATATACTGGCCCGACACTCTGGTATACCACCGGGAGGCGAGCGGCGGGGGTGTCCGTTTATGGGACTGGGACCATGTTGCGATTTTTGATTTCGCGCTTTTTGGTGCGGGGTGGGTGAGGGGTGGGCGGCTGGGGCCGTTGTTGGAATTGGGTTCGTTTGTCCGGCGTCAACTACTTTTCCCGGTCAACGACAACTATTCTTCCCTACCGGTTTAATCTTCTGACCTCCTTCTGTCCGCCTGTGGGCGGGAGGGCGTAGCCCGACCGCCCACGGCACAGGGTTTTGTCGTCCTTCTTGAAGTACACAAGGCCGTCGTCGGAGCGGTGGGAATGGGGGAATCTCGCCCGCCGTTGGCGAGATTTCCAAGGGCTGTGGGAACGGTGGGAAGCCTGCCTTTGGCTTTCCACGGTTTCCACAACCCCGCCATTTCCACAGCTCTGTTCCTGCGCCGCTCACCGTTCCTCCTCCTGCTGCTTCTTCTGCGCTTGCTCCACCCGGTAGCTGGGAATGTTCAGCTCCAGAATCACGGCGTGATGCACCAGCCGGTCAATGGCCGCTGCCGTGGTCATCGGGTCCTTGAAGATTTGTTCCCACTTGGAAAACGGCAGGTTGCTGGTCATCAGTACGCTGCCTCGCTCGTAGCGCTCCGCCAGCAGCGTGAACAGCACTTCCATCTCTTCCCGGCTTTGCTGCACATAGCCCAGGTCGTCGAGGATCAGGCCGTCATACCGCGCCAGCCGTTTGATTTCCCGGCTCAGCCGCAGTTCCCGCTTGGCGATCAGCAGCTCCTGCACCAGCAGCGCGCAGCTTACGAACCGCATCTGCCGGCCGCCGCCTACCAGCAGCTCCTGAGCCAGTGCGCACAGCAGGTGACTCTTGCCGCTCCCCGGATTCCCAAACACCAGCACGTTCTCTTTGCGATCCAGGAAACTCCCCTCCAGCAAAGTCCGGACCTGCCGCGCCACTTTCATCGGCAGCCGCTTCAGGTCGAAGTTCGCCAGCGACTTCTCCAACGGCCAGTTTCGGATGGCGTACGACACGCTGCGGGAAGCGCGGTGCCGCCCTGGTTGGGTTCTGTTCTCTTGCAAGTGCCGCCGACATACAGACCCATGTGACGTACGTCTGCAATGGCGAACATCTTTTTATCGAGAGCTGCAACATACGCGACCTTTCGGACAACTCCACTTGCATGGTGGCGCACACGGACAAGATGAGGCCCAACGGCTTCCCGACGTACACCAACGAAACGCGAGGAACGCTGAAGAAGCTGTTGCCCACCTGCCAGCAGCCGTCGGCGAAGGCGGTGGCACGAGTACAGGATGCGCAGAAAAAGTGGGAGGACCAGTACAACGCCGCGGTGAATACGCCTGCGCCGGCCAGACAGGGTAGCAGTGCGTCGCAAATCACTCCGGTCAATATCAATCCGGCCATGCAGTCGGCCGATGAGCGCGCATCGACCCGCTGCATCACGGCAGGACGGTCACCGACGCTTTGCGGCGAAAACTCTCTCGGCAAGTGGTTTGAAGGTGCGATCGGCAACGGCGTCGCTATGGCCAACGCGATAGCGCCGGGTTCCGCCGATAAGCTTTCGAAGGCGACCAAGCCACTGCCGCCGGGACTAGAGATCGCCGGCAACTATGTGGGCAGCGGCAACTGGCGGATGCAGTTCGACGATCGTTCCGCCATGATGAGCTGCGGCGGCCTGGATCAGGAGCAGCGTTTCTATACCATCGGGATTGTCAATAATCAGGCCGCGATCAAAATTGACATCACACCCAAGCCGTTCGTTCTGTATATGCGCCAGGATGGGACGCTTGCGGACGCGGGTCCTGTGGTGGTCAACGGACGAGTGGTTTCCGGATCTGGCAGCGTGACAACCTCCAACGGCCAATGGCTCAGCTCGCAAACCACTACGACGCAAAAGCTCACGCCGATGGAAGCGCAGCAGTACTCGGGCCAATCGAACCTGCACACGGACGGCCAGTACTACACGCTGACAAACCAAAACACCTCGACAACTTATCAGCCGGGCACGACCACTTACAGCGGACCCAGTTACGCGGCCAAGACTGAAACGTGCAGCACTGCCATTCTGAAGAGCGCGGGCAAAACCCAGGTGGATGCGCTCAAGGGCTTGACCGAGTCGATGCTCGGAGGCGAAAGCGCTCCGCCGACTCCTCCGGGTTTGAGGATGCACGGCGCGTACGCCGCTCCCACGGGATTCAGCGTCGAGTTCTTCCCGGAATCGGCCATTCTGGGTTGTGAGCAGGCGGCGCGGGCCTATCCTTATTCAGTCCTGGCCAATGGAAGGCAAGCGGTGGTTGAAGTGGATGCGCCCGGTCATCCTGTCGTGATGGCGCTCAAGCCGGATAACTCGCTCGATCCCGGTTCCGGACAATACGAAGTGCAGGGCCGCAGGATCGCCGGACAGAATGCCGACGGTGACTTCGTGTTTACGCCGCTGAATCAGACTTGCGCTTTGGGAGTGCTCAAGCCAGGGCCAATCCCCACTGCGCCGTCTCCAAGCTTGATGGCGTCGGCAAATACGTCGGGCACGGGCATGCCCACGAACCGCACCGCGACCGGAGACGCCGTTCTTTCCATGAGCGCTTTTCCGTCGCAGCCGGGCGCAGCCAATCCCCTGACCGGGCATCCGGTGTTTCTCTTGAAAGACAGCTTCAACGACGTGCTGACGAAGAATGGCATGCGTCCTCCCGCGGGGAGGACGCCGATGCAGGGTTGGGACCTGGCCTGCCAAAGGGCGTTACCACAATGTGCGCAGGCGCTCGCCGGCCTGCAACCATATATGGCAGCCGTGGTGAAGATCGATCCTTCAGGCAAAGCGACTTTCCTGGGCGTGCCAGCAGGCTCGTATTATGTTTTCGGCACAACTCATGCCAACCACCTGGCGCTTTCGTGGGATGTGCGCATGGACCTGAAGTCAGGCACAAATTCGCTCGTGCTCGATCAGAAGAGCGCGGAGACGTTGCAATAGGAGAGAGGAGCGTCCCGTCGTTCCGTGAAGCAGGACTCCGCCATGCGGGGCTAGTGGACAGATCAGTACTGAGTCGGCTCGGCAACGGTAATCGGCCAGATTCCGGCCAGTTGACGTCCAACGCTCGTTGCTGACATTTGCTGGGCAGAGCGGGATATGCCGTAGTGTTTCGGAGGCCATAGCTGGCGCGTAGCGTTCATCGGTCCTCTTGAACCAGATCCGCTCGGTCGACCGGCAGCGCCTGATCAAGCGGATTGGCCACGCCAGTCCGGAGACCATGCAGCGGGTGGACCAGGCCATCCAGATCAGCCTGGGACTGATCCGAATCTGACGCATCCGGACCGAGGCGCTGCACGTCTTCCATTTGCGCAAATGCCGTGCCCGGCGTCTCGGCCGTAAGGCTCCCGCGAATCAGCGGTAGCGGTAGAGCGTAACCCGCAGAATGCCGTTGGGGCGCAACTGGATGTCCTCTCCCTGGCCGGTGTCATCTCCGGCGAGAAGGCGTCCGGGAGTCCACCGGCCATCCACGAATCGGCCTTCTTCGACGGTCGCCAGGCCGGCCAAGGGCGGTCCGGGGGTGTTGGGGGTAAACGTCATCGAAACGTTAGAGCCGGCAACGTAGAACTCGTCGGGGCCGGTCGAGATGAGGAGCGCCGCCCCGAGGCCGGGAGAATGGCGCTCCGAGGGGGGCAAGAAGCGTTCCGATGCCAACGCTACATGCATGCTGTAACCGCCCAACCGCACGTCTTTCGGCGAATCGTCCTGGTTCACCTGCACCGCGGTCATCGAGCCGTTTCCCTGGTGCTCGAGGATAAGGGGCGACAACTGTGCCAGCAAGTCGTAGATGGACGCCAACTCCGGGTTGTTGCCGGCGAACCGGTCGATACCGAACGGCGAAAAGCCAATGGCGTCGTACTCGCCGAAGGCAATCAGCGCGTTGGCGGCGCCCGCGGCGCCGGCCCGTGTCTCGGGAATGAACAGTGGGTTGCCCTCCTTGACGTAACGGGTGCAGACTTCGTCGAAGTACTGCAGGTACAGGTCAGGGGAGAGCATGTCGATAGCCGGCGCACCCGCCTTCCAGATGTCCATCACCTCGGGGAGCGGGCCGCCGCTGGGGAATGTGCCCGGCCAGGCATGGTCGGGCTGCTGCAGCCACGCATTAACGTACATGGGGATGTCGTACTCGGCCTTTCCAGCCGCCGCCACGTGGTTGACATAGCGGGCGTACTGCCACGCCATGAGAAACTCATCCGCGGGCCACGTCAGCTTGCGCCACTCGGTGTTGTCGTGGGCTTCCTTGCTCAGCGGAGGGCTGAGGGACCGCACCGGCATTTCGAAGCCCTCCGGCTTGCCGGGCCCGAAGACCTCCTCCCAGGCGCCGGAAGTCTTGAAGCCGTGAGCCTGCCAGACCGCGCGGAATTCCGGGTTCAGGGTGTCCTTGTGTTTCACGAGATAGTCCATCAATTCCTTCGGCACCGGACCGTCGAAGGCTTTGTTGGCCACCGGCGACCGGTCCCGGGAATCGTGCAGAACCCCTACCTCGTTCTCGACCTGTACGATGACGACCGTGTGCTGGCGGCTATCGACCTCGCGTACGTGCCGCATGAGCGCGGTGAATGCAGCGGCATCGGCGTCGCGGTTGGCGGCGCTGAACGTAGAGAGCAGTTCGATGCTGCGACCGCCCTCGATCTGGATGCGCGGATACTTTTCATAATCGCGTTTCACCCAGTCTGGGGGATAGCTTGACAGGCCGTTCTTCCAGCTCGCAAACCAGATAAGCCCCAGGTGCAGGTTGCTTCTCCGCGCCGCCTGGATGATGCCATCGACAATTGCGAAGTCGAACTTGCCCTCCTGTGGCTCGATCTGGGCCCAGGAAACACCCGCCAGGACGGTATTCAGTTTCTCTTCCTGCAGCTTGGGCCAGACCGGCTTCATGTACTCCAGGCTGGTGGCGCTGTTATTGCCCAGTTCTCCCGCCAGCGCCAGAAAGGGTTTGCCGTCGACGATCAACTGGGTTGCGGCGCCCTGCTTCCGCAGATGCGGGGCATTCGATTCGGACTGCGCGTTTACCCCGTTTGACAGCAACGCAAGACAGACCAGCGCTTCACCGACTACGAGACTTCGACGTTTCATAATAAGTGCCCTCAGCTATTCCTCTGAAATCGGCGAACCACGCCCAGGCGTGATCCCACGGCGCCAACGCCCGACCTGACCGAGCGGAGTCATAGACCTGGGTTTCCGTCTTGGCCCCCGGCCGCCACACATTGTACCGAGAGCCAACGGTTCACTCAAGAAGCTCGCCTCCTCAGGGACTTCTACGAGCCCACCTTTCGCCAAGCCCGCGGCGGCTGGAACGACTCGAAGCGCGCCACGGAGGTAGACCGTCAGGTCTCAATTGTGTTCCGATTCGTTGGCGCGTGCTCGAAGTCTCGGATGGATCGCCGGCTGAGAGGTTTGATGGAGCTAGCAGAGCGCCGTGTGGCCGATTGCGGCCTGACTGGTGGTTTTCGGCCAGGGGATGGAAAAGTAAGCCTTGTGTTTTGAATCTATTGCGCACGGCCATCGACTTGCATGTCCTCAGAGTGCAAGGCGGTGAGATTATGAAGCTAGCAGAAGGCGGTATGGTTGTTGGCGCGGTGCTGATGGCTTTGGCCCCGTGCTTCGCTCAAGGGCCCGCGGGCCCGGCCCCGGCGACCCCGGACACGCAGCAGGCGGCGCCCCTTCTGTCGCCGGCCCAGTTGGACGACCTGGTGGCGCCGGTGGCGCTGTATCCCGACCCGCTGCTCAGCCAAGTGCTGGCGGCGAGCACGTATCCGTTCGAGATCGTCGAAGCGGAACAGTGGCTCGGGCAGAACCGCAATCTCCAAGGAGCGCAACTCGTGAACGCCGCCAAGGGGCAGAACTGGGACCCCAGCGTGCAGGCGATGGTGGCGTTTCCCGACGCGCTGGGGCTGCTGGCCAACGATGTCCGGTGGACCACGGCGCTCGGCAATGCGTTCCTGGCGCAGCAGGCCGATGTGATGGGCGCGGTGCAGCGGATGCGCGGGCGGGCCATGGCCAATGGCCGGCTGCGCAGCACTCCGCAACAGACGGTCACGCAGGATTCGCAGGAAGGCCAGAATGCGATCGATATCGCGCCGGCCGATCCTCAGGTCATCTATGTGCCCACTTACAGCCCGGCTTACGTCTGGGGTCCGCCGGTTTGGGACGCATACCCGGGCCTGTGGTATCCGGCGGGCCTCGGCTGGGGATTCGGCTTCGGGCCGGGGATTTACATGAACGCCTTCTTCCCGGGCTGGGGCGGGTGGGGCGGCTGGGGATGGGGCTGCGGGTGGTTCGGCGGCGGCGGGCTGTTTCTTAACCTGGGCTTCTTCCACCACTACGGCTTCTACGGCGGAGGCTTCGGACATGGGGGCGGCGTTGGCGGGCGGGTTCCCTGGACGCACGATGCCGGCCATCGGATGGGCGTTCCTTATCCGAACCGGGCGGTGGCGAGCCGATTTGGGTCGACGCGGTCTGGCTCGAGCGGGTTCGGCGGCCGGACGGCCGGCAGCCAGTTTGCGGGCGGCGCACAAGGGCGCGGGGGCGCGGCCGGCGCGGCGGCGGGCGGATGGCAACACTTCGGTAACGCGAGCCGGCCGGCCGCGGGCGGCGGAAGCTATGCGCGCGGATTTGCGGGATCGGCGGGACAGAGCCGGCAGGCATCGCCGAACTATGGCGCCGGCGGCGGGCGGAGCTACGGATCGGCGCAGGGCTACAGGAGCGCTCAGTCCAATGGACGGTCCTTCTCCGCGCCGAGATCGTATGCCGCTCCGAGGGGCTACTCGGCGCCGCGGTCCTATTCGAGCCCGCGCTATTCCGGCGGAGGCTCGCACTATTCCGGCGGGCGGTCGGGTTCTTCAGGAGGCCGGTCCGGATCCTCCGGTGGGCACTCGAGCGGTGGCGGACACGCGAGCGGTGGCGGCGGACACCACCGGTGAGGAAATAGCAACTCCAATCCTGGCCGCAGATGAACGCCGATAAACGCCGATTGAAGACGAATGTGCTCATCGGCGCTTATCGGCGTTCATCGGCGTTTATCGGCGGCCCAGAATCTCGGTCCAATCCAATGTCGCGGCGAGCTGCTGGCCGATTTCGAGGAGGGTGGGGATGGCGGCGAGATCGGCCTCGTCGATGTCGCTGGGCAGGCGCGGGTTGAAGTTCTGCAGGATGCCCGGCCACTGGCGGTTCACGGCGTCGCCCACCCAGTCCTCGGAGGTATCGACGAGGGTGCTGGTGGTCCAACCGATGGTGGCAATCAGGCCTTTGGGCGGATCGTTGGAGGCGGGGAAGAAGCCGGTGCCTATGGACACGACGCGGGTGTCCGCGGGCGTGAACTCATCGTATTGGAAGGCTTCGACGCAGGCCTGGTATGCGGGGTTGGCGGTCCCGCCGACGCCGCCATCGAAGAAGTACATGGTCTGGCCGCCGATACCGCCGATGGGCCAGCGATCGAAATAGGTGGGGGCGCAGGCCGAGGCGACGGCGGCGTCGAGCAGCTTGACCGATCCGGTGGTGCGGGCATTCTTGGGGTTGTCCCGGACGAAGAACCAATTGCGGCCGTTCATGGCGGTGGCGGAGAGCATGACGCGAAGCGGGCTGTCATTCAGGGTCCACGCGGCCGCGGGACCGAGGACGGAGGCCAGGACGTCGCGCAGGTGGCTGGGGTTGTACATGAAACCCACGGCAACGCGCTTGATGGTGGCGAGCAGGCCGGTGAGGGTGAAGATCTCGTGGGCGCGGTCGGTGTAAACCGTCAGGGCGTCGCGGGCGGGAACGCCGGCGGCGACCGCCGCGGTGAGGAGCGCGCCGGTGGACGTGCCGGCACAGAAGTCGACGTGGTCGCGGGTGAGGCCACCGAGTTGGTCTTCGAGTTTCGCCAGGCAGCAGCAGGGGATGATTCCTCGGATGCCGCCGCCGCGGATTGACAGAGCGTAGCGCATGGGCTTCCCCTCCTTAAGAACACGATAGACCGGAATGGGGCGGAGGTCCAGGGGGCAATGGGCAGGGGACTCGCGCCGCTGCTTATCGCGACGCCAAGGTGCCGGCAGGAGTGCCGACACGGCAGGCTAAAGCCCGCGCGACGGGTCTGCGCACACTAGTGCGGGGTCAGTCACCGGCGGACCTTCCGACGAAGGTGAGCTAGAATGGTCTGGGTTGGTCCTTGGCTCGCTCATGAAGATGGCCGGCGCGAGGAATGTTCAGGGTTGTTTTTGTAAGCGACGATGCGGGTATTAGTCACGGGTTGTGCCGGTTTTATTGGCTCCCATTTGAGCGAGCGGTTTCTGGCAGAAGGGCACACGGTAGTCGGCGTGGATGCGCTCACAGACTACTACGACCCCAGGCTGAAACGGCGCAACCTTCGCCGCTGCCTGGACTCGGACCAGTTCCGGTTCGTCGAGAGCCTGGTTGAAGACGCCGCAGCCACCCTGGTTCCCGACGCCGACGTTATCTGTCACCTGGCCGCACAACCCGGTGTTCGGAGTAGTTGGGGACAGGATTTCGAGACCTATGTGCGGCGCAACCTCCTTGCCACCCAGAGCCTGTTGGAACAGGTTGGCCGCTCGGGCCGCCTCAAGCGGTTGGTCTATGCCTCGTCGTCATCGGTATATGGCAATTGCGGGAATGCCGAGGTGACCGAGGAGCACCCCAAGAATCCGTACTCGCCATACGGCGTCACCAAGTTCGCCGGCGAGAACCTCTGTTCGGCATACGCGGCGAACCATGGATTCCCGATCACCTCGCTGCGCTTCTTCACGGTCTGCGGGCCGAGGCAGCGCCCCGACATGATGTTCCACAGGGTGATCGTGGCGGCCCTGACTCGCGGCCGATTCGCGATGTACGGCGACGGCACGATGGAGCGGAACTTCACTTCCGTTTTCGACGTGGTGGATGCGTTGATCCTTGCCGCCGAAACGGACACACGCCACTCCGTGTTCAACATCGCGGGCGAGGAAGTGGTCTCGATGCTGGATGCCATCGCCGCGGTGGAAGACCTGGCCGGAGCCAAGGTGCTGGTCGAGCGCCAGGGCGAACAGCGGGGGGACGTTCGCAGAACCTCGGCGGACATATCGAGGGCCAAGGAGTGCCTGGGGTATTCGCCCAAACGGACCCTACGGGACAGCATCCGCCAGCAGATCGCCGAGGTGGAAGCGCTGTTGTCAGAGTCGGCGTGTTGAGGGCGGCGGACGCCGATCCGGGGCGCGAGGGCATCAGCGTGGTGATCCCTGCGTTCAACGAGGAAGCGGCGATCGGCGGGCAGCTCGACGAGGTCGACCTCGCGCTGCGGCAGACCGGGCGTCCTTACGAGATCGTCGTGGTGGACGACGGTTCCCGCGACGGGACGGCCCAGCAGGCCGCGGCCCGCGGCGTCCGGCTGATCCAGCGGGACCGGAACTACGGCTATGGGGCCGCTCTGAAGGCCGGTATCGCGGAGGCGAAATACGATTGGATTCTGATTACGGATGCCGACGGAACCTACCCGAGCGCGTCGATTCCCGAACTGCTGGAACACATTCCCGAAGCGGACATGGCGGTCGGGGCGCGGACCGGAAAGACCGTGCACATCCCGTGGGTGCGGCGGCCGGCCAAGTGGCTGCTGACGCTCTACGCCAGCGCTCTGGCCGGCCAATACATTCCCGACCTGAACTCGGGCATGCGGATCATGCGGAAGTCGATCGTCGAGTCCTTCGCGCATCTGATGCCCTCGGGTTTCTCGTTCACCACCACGATCACGCTGGCGATGCTCTGCAATGGCTACCGGGTCGCGTACGTGCCGATCGACTACTTCCATCGGTTGGGAACCTCGAAGATCCGGCTGGCGGACTTTTTCCGCTTTCTCTGGCTGATCACCCGCCTGGCGCTCCGGTTCCGTCGAGGCGCGCTGATCCGCATCGTGGGCAGTGCGGTTCTGTTGTTGCTGTTGTTCCGGCTCTTGCCGGCTCAACGGCTTTTGCATGCTCTGGGGGGGGTACGGCCGGGAGTAGTCGTTGCCGCCGTGCTCTTGTTCGTGGTTGTCCACCTGCTGGGCGCTCTGAAATGGCACTTGATGGTCAACGAGGCCGGGGCGGGGCTCGGCTTCTCCAGTTCGGTGCGCGCATACTTCAGCGGCCTGGTGGGTAGCCTGTTCCTGCCATCGGTCATCGGTGGCGACGTCGTCATGGTGGCGGCGGCCTGGCGGGAAACGCGGAGGCGGGCGGCGATCGTCACGGGGTCGCTGCTGAACCGCGCGCTCGACCTGGGAGGACTGGCGATCCTGAGCGTTGCCGGCGCCGTTCTGCTCGGCGGCGGCCTCGGCGCGGGACATCGGAAACTGCTCCACATGATCGCGGGTCTGACCGTGATTGGCATCGCCCTGTTTGTGACGTCTGTGTTGCTCCTCCATCCGGACCGGCTGCCCGCTCGGCTGCGAGCGCATTACCTGAAGCACCGGGACGCCATCGACTCTCTGCGTCACCCACGGATGTACGCGCTGCCGTTCGCGCTCGGGCTGGTGCTGCAGTTTTGCCTGCTCCTGCTCCACGCTTGGATCGGACAGGGCTGCGGGGTCCATGCCGGGCTGAGCGCCTGGCTGCTGGTCTGGCCTCTGGCCAAGTTCCTTTCCTTCCTTCCGGTCACGTTGGGTGGAATCGGCGCGCGGGAAGCGGCGCTGGCGGTATTGCTGGTGCCGTTTGGAGTGGAACCGGCCGCCGCCGTCGCTGCCGTACTGGCCGGGGCAGGGTTTCGGGCGCTCGGCAGCCTGCTCGGAGGCCTGTTTTCACGGCTGCTGCCGGCTACGGCCGCCGTCACGAGCGTGCGGAAAGCCGCCTCGTGAGCAACGGCGTCGCGATCCTGGGGGCTGGACCGGCCGGACTGGGCGCTGCCTGTCAACTGGCCCGCCGCAACGTGGCTCCGGTCACCGTGCTCGAGCAAGGCGAGAACGTGGGCGGCCTCGCCGGCAGCTTCGAACTCGATGGGGTGCGGGCAGACTACGGCAGTCACCGGCTGCAGCCGGCCTGCGATCCGCGCATCCTGGGGGACTTGCAGGAGCTGCTCGGCGAGGATCTGCTGCTGCGGCCCCGTCACGGGCGGATCCGGCTCGCCCGGCGCTGGATTCATTTTCCGCTGAGGCCGCTGGACCTCGTGATGCACCTGCCTCTTTCCTTTGCCGCGGGCTTCGTCGCAGACACTGTGGGCCGGGCGGTTCGCCGCCGGACCCAGCCGAATCCGACTTTTGCATCGGTGCTCGAGAACGGCCTCGGACCCACGATCTGCCGGAATTTCTACTTTCCCTACGCGCGCAAGATCTGGGGGCTGTCGCCGGAGCTGCTGTCTCCGATCCAGGCGTACCGGCGCGTTTCCAGCAGTTCGCCCGGCAGCTTGATCCGCAAAATCGTGCGGGCCGTGCCGGGTCTGCGGTCGACGCGGGGCAATCGCTTCTACTATCCGCGCTGGGGTTTCGGGCAGATCTCGGCGGCACTCGAGAAAGCCGCTGCCTCGGCCGGCGCCGGGGTCATTCTGGGTGCCACGGTCACACGGATCGAGCCGGCACACAGCCGGGTCTTCTATGAGGTTGCGGGGACCGAGAAGCACCTGGACGGGCGCCATGTCTGGTCCACACTACCGGTGAGCCTGCTGGTGCGCTCGATCGATCCTCCGCCTCCCGCCGCGGTTCTCGAAGCGGCCGCAGCGATGCGGTTTCGTGCCATGGTCCTGATTTACCTGGTGCTCGAACAGGATCAATTCACGGAGTACGACGCCCATTATTTCCCGGAAGAAGAGATCCCCATCAGCCGGCTCTCGGAGCCGAAAAACTACAGCGCGGCCGAGGCGCCGCGGGGAAGAACCGTGTTGTGCGCGGAATTGCCCTGCGACACGGCCTCCCGCTATTGGCGTATGGCGGATCACGAACTCACCGAAGCCGTGCGCCAGTCGCTCGCCGCAGCGGGGCTGCCGATCCGGTCCAGGATCCGGTGCACCGCTGTCCGGCGGTTCGCCCATGCCTACCCGCTCTACCAGATCGGCTACGAGGAGCACTTCAACACCATCGACCGCTGGCTGGATGGCTTCGGCAATCTGCTGACTTTTGGACGGCAGGGACTGTTCGCGCACGACAACACGCATCACGCGCTGGCGATGGCCTACGCGGCGGCCGACTGCCTGGATGGCGGCGGGGATTTCGACTGGGAACGCTGGCGCAACTACCGGCGCGGTTTCGAATCGCACGTGGTGGAAGACTGAGCGGCTCAGCCCTGGAAGCGCAGTTCAGGCTGAGGCGTGCGCCACCAGTTCGATGCTCAGCGCGGCAGGTCGCGCTCGATGGCCCGGGCCAGGGCGGTCAGGGCGGCCGGCACTTCCGGACCTTGGGAGTACGCCACCAAGCGCACCAGGTAGCGGCCTTTGCGGAACGCGAGGCTGGCGGAGGAGAGGCGCGCGGCGTCGCCCAGGGGCACGGGTGCGCTGCCCGCGGCGGGCTCGGAATCGAAGACGCGCGCGGCGCCGGCGCTGCTCGCGAACATGTGCAGATCGGCGACGGCGTCGAAGCCGGCCCGGAAATGGTAAGGCGCGGTGACGGTCGAGACCAGGCCCGCGTTCACGTATTTATCCGCACCGCCGTCGAGGTATTGCCAGAGGTTGGCCGCGTCGAACGTGCGGGTTGCGCCGGTTCTTTTCCAGCCTTCGGCGTCCGGCAGCGTGGGTGCAACCGCCTTGCGCAGCAGGAACTGGTTGGACCGGGATCGGCTCTCGCCCACGCTGGTCACGTAAACCGCCGCGCGGTCCGCCACCGGGCAGGCGAACTCGCACGCGCCGCAGCCGACGCAGAGCTCCGGATCGACATAGGGCTGGCGCAGTTTCTTGCCGTCCACTTCCGCCTCGCGCAAGTAGATGGCTTTGGGCGAGGTGGGGCACCACTCCTGGCACACGATGCACTCGGTGGCCATGGCCCACGGCAGGCAGCGGCCACGGTCGTAGAACGCGGTGCCGATGCGGATGGGCTTGGAGGCCGATGCGCCCGCCTCGCCGCGCCATCCCTTCTCGCGTGGGGTGAACTCCCAGAGGGCGCCGGTGGGGCAGGCCTGCCCGCACAGCACGCAGCTCGGCTGGCAGTAGCCGATGCGCGGGACCACCAGCGGCGTCCACAGGCTCTCGGCGCCGCCCTCGAGGGACGCGGGATGGACGGCGTTCGAGGGACAGACCTTCATGCACTCGCCGCAGCGGATGCAGCGCGCCAGGAACGCCGGCTCGTCGAGGGCGCCGGGCGGCCGCACGAGGCGGTCGCGGCGCTCGATGGGCGCGGCGCCAATGCGCGCGAGCGGCACCAGGGCGACCCCGGCGGCCAATCCCGTAAGGGCGCGGCGGCGGCTGAGCTCGGGACCGTGGGCCGATTCCCGCTCCGGCCGGACGGCGTCGAAGCGGAATGCGAGGCCGCCTTCCGGGCAATCGGCCACGCAGTTCAGGCACAGGTGGCACTCGGCCTTACGCCAGCGCGCGCCGGGGATGGGGTCGTCGCCGCCCTGGCAATGAAGCAGGCAGCGGTTGCAGTCGCCGCATGGCGCGCCGCCTTTTTCGAGGCGCAGGACGGACCAGCGCGCCGCAACGCCCAGCAGCGCTCCGAGCGGGCAGAGAGCGCGGCACCAGAAGCGCGTCACGCGCAGGTTGAGCGCCAGGAGGACGATGAAAACCGCGGCGATCGGAAGCGCCTGGCGGAAGTGCGGCTGCTTAAGGCTGAACAGGCCGATGCCCGCGATGCGCTCGAACGCGAAGTTCAGCCCTGGAAATACCGCCAGGGAGAATGAGCGGATGGCGAGCGAGACCGGGTCCAGCAGGCCCAGGATCCCCGAGCCCACGAAAGCGGCGGCCAGACCCGCTATCAGGATGTAGTATTTCAGCTTCTGCCAGCTCTTGTAGCGGTTCGATTCGAGGAGCCGCCGGCCGAGCTTGCGCTCCGAGCGCAGGTTCCCGAAGAAGTGATGCAGCGTGCCAAGGGGACAGATCCAGCCGCAGAAGAACCGGCCGAGGAAGAGGGTCGGGACCAGAATGACGAGGCACCAGAGGAGGCCGCGGTAGAGCGCGCGCGTCGAAAGCGCGTTGAGCGCGGCCGCCAGCGGATCGGCGCGCAGAAAGAGGCTGGGCCCCGTTCCCCCGAGCAAGAGCGCGAGGAACAGGGCCAGGCAGACGCACTGCGAAATCCGTCTAAGCCGGACGAGTGTCAACTCTGAGGAGTTTATGGGAAGTTGGCGGCGTTAGCAAGGCCGTCATTTCGGCTGGCGCGCGGCGTTGTGCTTGTCGCGGTAGATCTGGCTGCTCAGCCGGTTCTGCTGGCGGTTCACTTGCCCGCGCTCCTGCGGCGTCAGCGTTCCGCCGTTCTGCGCCCGCTCCGAGCGGATTTCGTGGTTGACGCCGGTCTCCGTGCGCTCCAGGCGCGCCGTCTCTCCCGCCGTCAGGCTGCCGCTGCGGACGCCCTGCGCGATGCGCTGCTGCTGAATGCCCTGCCGCACTCCGACTTCACCGCGGTAGTTGGTCCGGTTGGCATTGTGCTTGTCGGCGTAGATCTCGCCGCTCATGCCATTCTGCTCGCGGTTGACCTGCTGCCGCTCGGCCGGCGTGAGCGTGCCGCCGTTGGCCACGCGGTCCTGGTGGATCTGGCGATTCACTCCCGCCTCCTGCCCCTCGATCCGGGCGGTTTCGCCGGACGTCAACTGGCCCGAAGCGATCCCCTGGGCGACGCGGTCCTGCTGGTTCTCCCGGCGCTGGTCGACGGTCTGTCCATATACGGCGGCGGTCAAGAAGGCGCCCGCCGCGATCAGGTTCGTCATGCGATTCCGTTTCATGTCCGTCCTCTCTCCTGCATGTGTGAACCCGGACGGGGGCGCAATGTTGCGGCGGAAGCGGCGCCGGCCGCTTTATCATGAGAGAGAGCTCATGCGGTTGGAATTCCGGCGGTTTCACATCCATATTCCTAACTGGTTGCTGCCGGCCGTCGGGTACCTGTTCTCCTTCGCCTGTTTGGTCTGGGTGCTGCAAGGGGTCGATTACCACGAGATGGCGAGCGACATACGGTCGCTCCACTGGGGATGGGTGGCGTTTGCCGTCCTGGCGGATATCGGCGTCTATTTCTACCAGGCCTGGCGCTGGAACCTGTTGCTTGTGCCGGTGTGCCGTCCGGCATTCTGGCGCAGCGTGCAGGCGATTTACGTGGGCCTGTTCTCGAACGAGGTGCTGCCGCTGCGCCCGGGAGAGCTGATCCGGTCGTACCTTCAGGCGCATTGGTGCGAGGTTCCTTTTTCGGTCGCCTTCGCATCCGCGATCATCGAGCGGCTCCTGGATGGCGTCTGGCTGGTGGCGGCGTTCGTGCTCGTCGTTTCGCGCCCGTCCCGCGCGGGCGCTCGGATGCCCCGCGACGTGACGGACCTGGCCCAGGCGTTGGGCATCGTGGTCGCCGTTTGCGGAGCGGCTGTCGCGCTGGCGATGTACCGGAGGCACCGGGCGCACGCGCCCATCCCCAAAAGCCGCTGGAGATTGAAGCTCCGGGTGCTCATCGAAGACCTGCACATCATGGGCCGCTCCCGGTATTTTTATGTCGCGGCCGCTGCGAGCTTGCCGTACCTGCTGTTTCAGGTGGTTCCGGTTTACGCCCTCATCCGAAGCTACGATCTCGATCTGGGTCTGGTCCCGGCGCTGGTGGTGCTGGTGATCTGGCGTCTGGCGACGGTGCTCCCTCAGGCCCCCGGCAATATCGGCTCGTCGCAGGCCGCACTGGTCGTGGCGCTGGGGCTGTTCGGGGTGGACAAGACCACCGCCAGCGGTCTCTCGCTGGTCATGTGGGCGGCCGTCACGCTTCCGCTCCTGTTCGGGGGCTTCCTCGCGCTGGCCCTCACCGACGCGAAGCTCAGCGATCTGCGCGCTCACGCCAAGGCGAAGGCGGCGGCCCCGCGGGTTGGTTCAAAGCGCGGGTGATGGCTCACGGCCGACGGCCTCGCTCTGCTACAGTGTTCTCCGTGGAGGAACGGTTCCAGGCGCTGCCCTCGGTGGATGAGGTTCTTTTGCGGCTCGAGCCCTTGCGGGCGCGCTTTCCGCATCGCGTAATCGCCGGCGAGATCCGCCGCGCGCTGGATGAGGCGCGTGCCGCGATCCGCTCCGGCGATGCGGCACCCTCCGAGATCGAACCCCGCGTGGTGCGGGCGCTCGAGCGGCTGGAAACCCCTTCGCTCCGGCGCGTCATCAACGCGACCGGGGTGATCCTGCACACCAATCTCGGCCGCGCGCCTCTGGCGCCGTTTGCTCCCGCCTTCGGCTACTCGAACCTCGAATACGATCTGGCGGCGGGGAAACGCGGGAAGCGCGACGTTCACATCGCAGACCTGATCGAGCGGCTGCTGGGGCGGCCCGGCATCGCGGTGAACAACAATGCGGCGGCGGTCTACCTGGCGCTGCGCGAGCTGGCCGCCGGTTTCGAGGTCGTGGTCTCGCGCGGCGAGCTGATCGAGATCGGCGACGGGTTTCGCATTCCGGACATCATGGCGCAGACGGGCGCGACGCTCTGCGAAGTGGGGACCACGAACCGGACCCGCATCGAGGACTTTCGCGCCGCCATCGGCGACCGCACGCGGCTGCTGCTGCGAGTGCATCCCAGCAATTTCCGCATGGAGGGATTCACCGGGCGCCCCACGCTCGAAGAACTGGTGGCGCTCGGCCGCGAGCGAGGCATTCCGGTCTACGAGGACCTGGGCAGCGGCTGCATCGCCGACCTGCGGCCGTACGGACTCGATGAGCCGCTGGCGGAGGCCAGCCTCGCCGTCGGCGCCGACCTCGTCTCCTTCAGCGGCGACAAGCTGCTGGGCGGGCCGCAGGCCGGCATCCTGGCCGGCCGTCCGGACCTGGTGGCGCGCCTGCGGCGCAACCCGATGTACCGCGCACTGAGGCTGGACAAGCTGATCCTCGAAGCGCTCGAAACCACCTTGCGGCGCCTGCTGTTCGAGGGCTGGGACCAGGTTCCGGCGCTGCGCATGATTCGCACGCCGGCAGAGGAGATCCGCGCGCGCGCCGAGCGTGTGCTGGGTGAGATCCCGGGAATCGCCGCCGAAATTGTGCGCGGCGAGTCGTTGATCGGCGGCGGCGCGACGCCGGAACAGCCGCTCGAGACCTGGCTGATCGCCATCGGCGCGCCGGACGTGGTGGCGATTGAGGAGCGGCTGCGCGCAGGGGAACCGCCCGTCATCGCGCGAATCGAACGGGATCTCTTGCTGGTGGACTTGCGAACCGTGTTCCCGGAAGAGGAGGCGGAATTGACCGCGGCGCTGCTGCAGGCTCTGGGGTGACACGCATTCGGAGGGTCTTCGCCTGGCCCGACCGTCGGCGTTACAATGCTACGTCTTCAGCCAGGGCAGGTTAGCCGCTTGGTAGTCGGCGAACTCGGCGACGAATTTCTCCGCCCAGGCCGCTGCCTCCTCAACGGCACGCTCCAGGCCGGCGTCTTCGTATGCGAGCTTGTGCCAATGCTTGTGCTTCGCATAGGCATCCTCGAACATCCACGTCGCACCCTTTCCCTCTTCCTGGAGGACCACCGTCACACACTCGGCGGCCTTAGCGACATGCGGGATCTCATAGAGATGACCCGATGCTTCCGTGTTCTCGATCAGGACGAACTTGGATGAAAGCGCGTAGCGCATCACCTTTTGCACGACACTTTCACCAGGCCGGTCTGGTTGTTCCTTGATGATGTAGGTGTAGTAGCCGAGTGCCTCGAGCTTGGAAGCGATCCTCCTCAGGCGTTCCAGTGCCGGTCCGCTGTCCTTTCCGAGGATCAAAACGGAATCGGAGTTCTCAAGGAGCGAGTCTGCCCGATGCCACACCAGATCGAATGCGGATTTTATGGACTCCCCGACCAATCCAGCGTGGGTATTGCATGGGAGTTTCAGTCGCCAGCGGACGAAGATATGAACGTCCTCATCGTCCCGCGACGGATCGGCGAAAGGGTGGCCCTCATGGGCAAGCCGCCGGACCGCGCGCTCCATCGCTTCAGCGAAGGCGTAGGCGGAGAACTTGTGCTCCCAGTATTTTGTGTATAGGTGCTCCTGGATCTCACAGACAAGAAGCTCGCCTTCGCGCCATATTGTTGTGTCAGGGAAGTAGTCGTCCATGACCGAGATCTGGACATCTTCCGGCATGTTCTCCAGATCCAGGCGCTGCAGATCATCAACCCGGATCGGATCGGTCTCGTCGTTCTGGAACTCCTCCCAACCGTCTGCCGGCGCTTCAGGCTCGGCTTCGGGCTCGTCGGGACTGTTCATAGATGATCGCGGGCGTAACACAGTCGCGCTTGCTGCCGGTCGCCAACCCTCTCCAATCCAGGCGAACAGCGTCCGGGATCCGCTCCAGGAGGCAACGCGGGCGCGCACGGCAGCCACCAGTTGCGTTCTGAACGACACCGCTGTCATTCTCCCACAACACCCTGGATCGTGATTCGGGGTGGGGCGGGAGATCGAATTGCGGCGGGCGGCCTAGGCCCGTTCCTGGTAGGTGCCCTCGGCGGTGTTGACCTTGATCTTCTCGCCCTCGATGATGAACGGAGGGACCTGCACCACCAGCCCGGTCTCGAGCTTGGCCGCCTTGGTGACGTTCGAGACGGAGGCGCCGCGCAATCCCGGCTCGGTCTCGACCACGGTCAGGTCCACGGTGGCCGGCAACTCGACGCTCATGGGCTTGCCTTCGTAGAACTCGACGCTGACCTGAAGTTGCGGCACCAGGTACTGGACGGCGTCCCCGAGAATGTCCTTGGTCAGGTGCA
>Ga0187864_10000420_pt1 | contig 47327 bp, 39 predicted proteins | sample June2016WEW_11_4_FD_132985 | JGI IMG/M metagenome (GOLD analysis project Ga0187864, IMG submission 132985) | Peatland microbial communities from SPRUCE experiment site at the Marcell Experimental Forest, Minnesota, USA - June2016WEW_11_40 | ecosystem: Environmental > Terrestrial > Soil >...
CCAGTTCGGTTTCGATTACCTCGACGCCCAACCCGTGACGGTAACGGCGCCTCACACGCCAGTACCCTTCAGTCCGGCCCTTGAAAGCGTTTATATACCAAATGCAGCCAGGATTGTCGCGGCGATCAGGTCCCTGTTTTGACGGGCAGAATGGCGGCAAAGGGCGCCTGGAGATGAAGGCATTCTCAAGAATGCCCGCGATAGGGGCAGCACCGAACTCGTCGGTCTGCCTGTACAAAACAACTCGATCGGGCTGGGAGGAGGTCCACTATGTTTCGTTTTACCGTAGTCTATCCTGCTGCCGAGGGTGGCCATTTCAACTTCGACTACTATGTCAAAAGCCATATCCCCATGGTTGTCTCGCTCATCGGGGCAAGCGCGGTGCGCACGGAAGCCACCAGGGGTCTCAGCGGGGCCGGGGGCAGCCCGGCGCCGTACACCGCTACGGGGAACATCTATCTGCGAGACCTGGAGGGCTTGCAGGCTGCCTTCCAGCAGCACGAAGCCAGGATCGTCAATGATACGCCCAATTACACGAACATTGTGCCTGTCGTGAGCATCGAGGAAGTCGTGGCCCCTTAAGCTGCGCCGGAGAAAGGAGCCAAAAAGATGCAAAGGAGGGTAATATGGAACGATTGAAAGGGAAAGTGGCGCTCGTCACCGGAGGTTCTTCCGGCATAGGTCGCGCGACCTGCACACTCATGGCGGCAGAGGGAGCGACGGTTCTGGTTGCGGATGTCAACCGGCCCGGCGCCTTAGCGACCGTTGAAATGATAGGCCAAAGCGCGCGTTTCCAGCCCCTGGATGTGACAAAGGAGACGGATTGGGCCGCCGCGATCGATCAAGCGTTAAAGGGCCCAGGTAGACTCGATGTGGTCGTCAATGGCGCCGGTATCGGTGTCGCGGGGGATTTCGAGGATTTGAGCTTGAGTGAGTGGGAACGTCTCTTTGCCGTCAATTCGACGGGTGTCTTTCTTGGGTGTCGCTACGGTATCAAGGGCATCAGGGCGGGCGGGCGCGGCGGCGCGATCATCAACATCGCCTCAATGTACGGAAACATCGGGTCGGGTGATGCGGTCGCTTACTGCGCGAGCAAGGGTTCCGTGAGGCTCCTTACCAAGGCCGTTGCCCTTTACTGTGCCGGTAAGAATTACGGCATACGGGTCAATTCGGTGCATCCGACCTACGTCGATTCCGAGATGCTTGACCCCATCGCCGAGATGCTCGGCGGGCGGGAGGCGATGCGTGCAGCCCTGTCCGGACTCATCCCGGTCGGGAGGTTAGCGACGCCGCACGATATTGCGCAAGGCATCCTCTTTCTCGCTTCCGATGAGGCTGCAATGATGACCGGAGCGGAATTGACGATTGATGGCGGTCAGACGGCCGGTATTGTTGGTGCTTTCCGCGAGCCTTCGGCCGTATAGGCAATGCTTCGGCCGCCCCACCTGTTTTTCGCGCCGTGGAGGGGACCGTACAGGCCTGAAGGAAGCGGGCAGAACCAGGGGGAGGGATGAAATGGCGGACAAACCTATGTTCACGCAAGTCATGCAGATTGGCCTTGTCGTTAAAGACTGTGATGCCTCGGTGAAACGCTGGGTTGGTGAATACGGCATAGGACCATGGCAAATCTACGAGTTCAATCCGGAGACTGTTGGCCAAATGACTCTGCATGGGAAATACCAGGGATACGCAATGAGGCTTGCAACCACGACCGTGGGCTCAGTCCAGCTCGAATTGATTGAGCCAAAGGATGATAAGAGCATTTATGCGGAATTCCTGAGGGAACACGGAGAGGGTTTACACCACGTAGCTTTCGGCGTCGAGGATTACGGAAGGGTGCTGGAGTCATACGATAAGAAAGGAGAGCCGGTCCTTCAGGGCGGCAGTTGGAACGGTCTCACCTATACCTACCTCGACCTGCGGAAGGATCTGGGGTTGATAGCGGAGATCTATGACATTGCCCCTGATTTCCAGCTTCCAGAACCGGTGGCGGTTTATCCCGAGAAAGCCTGAGCGTTCCTGGGCATGCTTACTGCCGCTTTTGAGCTGACTGGGAGTGCCCCGCAGGCCCGTGCCGCCCAGTTGTCGACGCAACGGTTGTTGTCGTAGCGGGGCCGCCTATCCGTGGACCACGGGTACCCGGCTACGGTTCTGTTTATGGCAGGGTCGCATGGCTATTGTTGGGTGGGGTGCTTCACGATTCCGGAAAGCCGCGGGAGAAAATCGGGCGGAAAAATAGCAAATTGTTGCTATTGCTTTTTGCCGCCTTCCACGGTAGGCTTAGTAAAAAGACAACACCATAGATGGTTTCACTGAGAACCGAGGAGGTTCTTTCATGGCAACGCCGATAGTCGTCCCGAAGCTCGGCCTGGCAACTGATGACGCAACCATCGTGGAATGGAAGGCAAAAGAGGGTGACTGGGTCGAAAGGGGCGAAGTTGTTGCCGTGCTCGAGACGCAGAAAGTCGAATGGAACGTGGAGGCGGAAGATTCCGGCTACCTTCACATAATCTTGGTCCAGGGAGAGAAGGCAGCTGTTGGCAGTGTAATGGGTATTCTTGCAGAGTCAAGGGAAGAGCTGGACAAACTTGCGGTTTCAATGGCGCCCGTACCTGATTCCCTGACGAGGGCTGAGGCCCCCTCCCCTGATGTCGCCGGGTCCAGAGCAACCCAGGCTGAAGTAAGTGACCGCATCAAAATCACTCCCGTTGCGAGGAAGATGGCTGAAGAGAAGATGCTCGACATCACCCGCATAAAAGGCACGGGGCCGGGCGGAAGGATTACCGCCGACGACGTCGAAAAAGCTGCGGAGGAGCGGGAAGGGCAGCAACGGGTTCCAGAGAAGGGGGCGGGCGTTTTCTTCCAAGGCAAGACCATCAGGCAATCCATCCCGATGAAGGGAATGAGGAAGGCTATCGCGGACCATATGGTGAGAAGCCTTGCGACAGCTGCACAGCTCACCTTCTTGGGAGAAGCGGATATGACGGAGATCGTGAAGCTCCGGGAGGTGTTCAAAAAGAAACAGGGTCCCGTGGTGCAAAAGATCACCTACACCGAGATGCTCGTGGCGGTGCTGGCGCGGACGCTCAAGGATCATCCGGACATAAACTGCAGCATTGTCGATAATGAACTGAAGATCTGGGAAGACATCAATATCGGAGTAGCCGTTGCCCTCGGAAACGAGGGTCTCCTCGTGCCCGTGGTAAGGCATGCCGATACATTGTCCATCACCGAGATATCGGTAAAGGTAAAGGAACTTGTGGAGAAGGCACGGACCGGAAGGCTCGTCCCTGATGACATGGCGGGTGGTACTTTTACCATCACCGCCGTGGGCCCCATAGGCGTAAGTCTCTTCTTCACCCCCATAATAAACCAGCCGGAATGCGCAATAATGGGAACGGGACCAATCATGGACAAGCCCGTTGTGCGCAAGGGGGAGATCGTGGCGGCGCCTATTATGACTTACAGCTTCACTACCGACCACAGGGCGATCAATGGTTACGGCGCTGAGCAATTCATGAGGACCTTTCAGGAGACTATCGAGACGCCCGGTCTGCTTATGTTATGAGATGAACTGGACGGCGAAGACGCGCTCGGATTGAAGGTCGTACTGAGTGTGACACGTGAGAGCGGCCTTGATAATTATAATGCTATAGCGATGGATATAAGACGGGAAAGGGGGTTGTGAACGGATTGGTAGAGGGAGTGTCCACGGTGTGCCTCCGTTCCGATACCGCAGGTTATCAGCACGATCTCCTGAAGTACTGTGAAAAAGGGGAGAACAAGCGCTTTTGCCGGATCAAGTTTGCCATCGGCGCTGATGTGACGAAAGAGTTCCGGAAGGCGGTTGCCGAGGCGGGAGAGGTCTCTGCCGAAGATAGGACCGGGAAGGCCCCGTTCCCTAATAGAGCAATCTCCGTATGGTTTTAGCATACAATCCGTATTTACCACGGATAGACACTCATTGTTTGACTACAGTATCCTATCGCTGGGGATACAATGGAAGCCTATGCCTTGAGGCAGCGTCTCGGCGAGCGGGAGCGTACGGGGCATTCTCGGTCAAAAAAGGGGGGGAATGAGGTGGGGGACAAAGGTGAGCTTCTCAGGGTCCGGGTCTCACGGGGTGTCTTGTTTGTCACAATAGACAACCCGCCCATCAATCTCCTCACCATTCAAATGGCAACCGAGTTTCTCCGTCTGTCGCAGGATGCGGCTGCAGATAAAGAGATCCGGGTAATTGTGTTTGACAGCGCCAATCCGGACTTCTTCATTGCCCATTACGATGTCGCATTCCTGGTGCAGGCGCCGGACGAGGCGGATGACCGCAAAACCGTCGATTTCCACGATCTCAACAGGGCCTGCGAAGCCTTCCGGAGGATGCCCAAGGTAAGTATCGCCAAAGTCGAGGGGCGCGCGCGTGGCGGCGGAAGCGAGTTCCTTATGGCGCTCGACATGAGGTTTGGAGCGATCGGAAAGGCAATAGTGGGTCAGCCCGAGTTACCTCTGGGCATCACGCCTGGCGCCGGTGGAACTCAGCGATTGCCGCGGCTGATAGGTGTCGGCCGGGCCATGGAGGTAATACTGGGTGGAGGTGATCTCACCGCTGAGACGGCCGAGCGTTACGGCTATTTCAACCGTGCTCTCCCTGCCGGCGAGCTGGGGCCTTTTGTCGATGATCTTGCTTTCCGGATCGCCTCCCACACGCCTGAATCGATAGCCTTGGCGAAGAAAGCCATACTGGCCGCAACTGAATTGCCGCTCATGGAGGGTTTGATCGAGGAGGCCAGCCTTTCAGTACGGTCCTTGACCCTGCCATCGGCAAAAAGGCGCATGAACAAGTTCCTTGAGTTGGGAGGTCAGACCTTTGAGATGGAACTTGATTGGAGTCGCATGGTGAAGGCTCTCGGTGATGTCCCGTGAGCACCTGCGAGCAAATAGAAGGGAGGTGTTGATATGATCAGACTGACGTTTGTCCTTCGGCGGCGTCCCGAAATGTCGTCTTCGGAGTTCCGGGGTTACCTGAGCAACACGCACGGGCCTTTGGTTATGGCCTATTCGGCGATTCTGAAAATGCGCAAGTACGTGCAGAACTACACCATTGAAGACACCCTGACTGAAGATCTCCGGAGTTCCCGCGGTGCGTTGCCGGCGTGGGAGGGAGTGGAGGAGATGTGGTGGGATTCGCGCCAGGATATCCTCGATGGGCTGGAAAGTCCCGAAGGGCGCGAAGCGGTCGGTTTAATCGTCGAGGACGAGAAGAGATTTGTCGATCTCGGCCGCTCGGCAGGATGGTACGGCTATGAAATACCCCAGATCAACCCTGTCCCGGAAAACATCGTGGCAACCGAGAAAAGCCCATTGATTAAGATCTACTATGTCTTGCACAATCTTCCGGGTCAATCCATGGAGGAAGCGCAGTTTTACTGGCGTGTCTCCCACGGTCCGAAGGTCCGCATGTACGCCCATGCCCACAGGCCCCTTCGTTACATCCAGGTGCACCGTCTGCATGATGAGTTGAACCGGCGATTTGCCGAGTTGCGCGGCATCGAGGCGGCTACTTATTACGGCCATACGGAACTATGGTTTGATCGGGTGGATCTGGCAGCGGGGTTTGCCACTCCCGAAGGGGTGAAGTCCATGGAAGTTTTTATGGAGGATGAGAAGAACTTCATCGATCTCCCGCGCTCTGCCATCTGGGCAGCGAAGGAGCAGGTTTTTATCGACAAATTGGGAGGATAGACGGGCCGGTCCAGGGACGCGTCGATAAGAAAAGGGGGAGCAGATGGAATTGAAAGGAAGGGTGGCAATCGTCACGGGTGCGGTTGGTGCTATCGGTCACGGCATCTGCAGGACCTTGGCCGGTGAGGGTATGCGCGTGGTAGTCGCCGACCTGTCGCAGGATCAGTGCGACCGCTTTGCAGATGAAATCAAGACGTTCGGAGGAATGGCGATGGGGGTAGCGCTGGACGTGACCTCTCGCGAGTCGGTCGGCCGCATGGTTCAGACCGTCCTCGCTGCTTTCGGTCAAATCGATGTCCTCGTCAACAACGCCGGGGTCATAGTGGTAGCGTCCCTTGTGGATCACAAGGAAGAGGATTTCGACCGGGTGCTCAGCGTCAACCTCAAGGGCGCCTTTCTCTGCGCTCAGGCGGTAGTGCCGCACATGATCCAAAATAGGAGTGGACGCATAATCAATGTTTCATCCGTAGCGGCCAAGAGACCAGGCCCCCTGCAAAGCGCCTATGCCGCCTCGAAACACGGGCTCATCGGGTTCACACAGGTCTGGTGTCAGGAGCTGGGGCCTCACAACATCACGGTCAACGCCGTATGCCCGGGGTTTATCGAGTCCGCCATGTGGAAGGATCATCTGAGCCCTGCCCTTGCGCCCGTATTCGGTGTCGATCCGTCTCAATTGGTGGAGACGATCGCAAAAGCATACATGCCATTGGCGAGGCCGCAGCAACCCCAGGATATCGGCGAGGCAGTGGCGTATTTCTGCAGGGCGGACAACACCTCCGGCCAGGCTCTTGTCGTCGATGGCGGACACGCCATGTATTGAACAAGTCAACGTGTTTTTTGTCAGCAAAAAGGAGGTGAAATACCGAAGCCTTTGCCAGATTCAAAAAACTAAAAAAGGGGGATCAAATGAAGCGGACAGGCGTAGTTGCTATCTTGGTCTTTGTTTGTGGAATCGTCGCGTTACTGGCCCAGCCGTGCCTTGCGGCCGAGGCCAAAATAATTAAGGTGGGGACGGTCAACGGGTTGACCGGCTGGATGGCGGCAGGCGAGCAGCCTACTAATGACGGGATGAAACTGGCGGCGGACTGGATCAATCAAACGGGGGGGATTACGGTAAAGGGGGTCAAATACAAGATACAATTGATCACCGAAGATTCCAAGAGTTCCCCTGAGGGCATGGCAGATGCCTGCACCAAGCTGGTGGAAAAAGACAAGGTGAAGTTCATTCTTGGCGGGGTCAATACGGTGATGAACATAGCGGCGAGTTCGGTTACCGAGCCGGCCAAAGTATTTCGTCTCTCCAACTATACCTGTGGGAACCCTGAGGAGTCGGGTCCGCAGTTCCCACTCACCTTCTTTTCGAACAGCAACATTCAATCGATGAGGCCTCAGTTGGTCTATCTGAAAGAGACCCATCCCGAGGCGAAAAGGCTGGCTCTTTCGCACCCGGGAGACGGGGCGGGCAAGTGGCGGAGAGCACATCTCGAGCCGTACGCACAGGAGCTTGGGATGACCGTTGTATACAGTGAGGAGTGGCCCGGGGAGACCGTGGACTTCACCCCGGTGGTGAAAAAGGCTCTGGCATCCAACCCGGACGCATACATCTTCACTGACGGCTGGGCGTATCACGCAGGCGCGCAGATTAAGGCGCTACGGGCCCTGGGGTTTAAGGGCGCCATACTCTCCACGGATTCGGAGATCGTGTCCGAAGTCCTCCAGCTCACCGGCTCCGAAGCGGGAGAGGGGTACTTTGCCTCCGCCTGGGACGTGATGGATCCGAACATGCGACCCATCATGAAAAAGGAAGTGGTACCACGGGCTTCCGCCAGGCTGGGAAAGATCAACCAGTGGCAGCCGTGGGGGTGGAACACGGTCTGGATCCTCAAGCAGGCTATAGAATCTGCCCAAAGCCTTGACCCGGTCGTTGTGGCGAAGAACCTGCGGACAATGAAGAAGATAGAAACCGTATTCGGAACTGCGACCATTGGTGGTGAGAAGACTTTCGGAAGCAAGTGCGTCATAAGTGCGCCCCAGGCGATCTTTGTCGCGAAAGGCGGGCAAGCCGTATTCGTGAGATGGAATGAGACTTCCGTACCCTAAGCCTGTTGTGCGTGCACCGGCTAACCCGCACAAGGAGAGGGTTTTCATGGCCGACTGCGGGTTAGCCGTAAGACATGAAGAAGGGATCCCGAGGAGAGACGCGTGGCGGCTCAGATAGCGGGGCACCTGATAAACGTGCTGATGACCTCATCGATCTATGTACTGGTCGCTCTCGGCTTTGCCCTCGTCTTCGGCGTCATGCGGATCATGAACTTCGCCCATGGCGCCATTTATATGATCGGGGGCTTTGTCTGCTACAATTTCTGGGTTCCTGTGGGTCTGGGCGCCTGGATCTCCCTCGCGTTGACCATGCTCGTAATGGGTATGTTCGGGCTGTTCATTGAGAGATTCTGTTTTCGCCCTTTCCAGCGTGACTTTGAGAAAGCGACGGTCATGGCCATTGCCCTGGTCATCATCTTGAAGACCGGCGCCGATCTCACGGTTGGTCCCTTGGGCAAAAGCATGCCGCCCCTGGTAGCCGGCAGCATAAACGCCGGAGGCGTCATATTTGGCGCCGACAGGTTGGTGGTGCTCCTGATTGCCTGCGTTCTCCTGACCGGACTCGTCCTGATCATTCAAAAGACGAACGTCGGCCAGGCGATGCTCGCCATCGCCCATGACCCTGACGCTGCCTCTCTCATGGGCGTCAACACGAACCGCATTTCGGCCCTTGTCTGTGCGACAGGGTGCGGTTTGGCGGGATTGGCAGGTGGGCTCGTGGGATCGGTTTTGGTTCTTCATGTTTCCATCGCAGACGTCATGCTGGTAAAGATAATCGGGGTCGTTATTCTTGCCGGTATTGGGAGTATTGGAGGCGTCTGGGCAGGGGGGCTGGTCATGGGCGCTCTGGATGCACTCTGTCCGTACTTCCTGTCGAACGTGGTTTCCGACCCGCTGGGGCTCGCGTTGGTCGTCCTCATACTGGTGATCAGACCCCAGGGGTTCTTCGGACACGAGATGTAGCTATGCGAAGGGGAGAAGGCTGATCACGTGATGAAGAGAGATCGAATCAGAGGCTTGAGCGTCATCGGATTGATCGTCCTTCTTTTCCTGGGCCCCCTATTCCTGGAAAACTACTACATTCATCTAGCTGTTCTGGTCTTCATCTATGTCATGTTGACCAGCAGCCTTCGAACCATATATATTTCGGGACAGATGTCGCTCGGCCATGCGGCTTTCATGGCTATCGGGGCATATACTTCGGCCATGTTGGCGAAGCATCTTGGCTGGACGCCCTGGTGCACCATGCCGCTCGGGGGGATTGCCGCATCCATCGGCGGCGTTTTGATAGGTTTTCCGTTTTCGCGGCTGAGGGCCATCTACTTCTCCATGGCGAGCCTCTTCTTCGGGATCATGGTGACGACTCTCGTTGGCTTGGCTCCTGAGTTGACCGGCCACTATACGGGCCTCCAACGGATACCTCTTCTATTCGGTTTTCCTAAGGTGCCTTACTACTATTTCTTTCTGATTGTGACTCTGCTTACGCTCCTTATTCTCTATAGGATTGAGCACTCCCGAATCGGAATGACCTTCAAGAGCGTTTCCCAATCTCACCTGGCAGCCTCGAGCAGAGGCATCAATGAGGCAGGCATCAGGATCCTCGCCCTGGGCGTTGGAACGTTCTTTGCCGGCATAGCCGGAGCAGGTTACGCCCACTATGCGGGATTCATCGCTCCCGCCACGTTTGGGGTGATGCCGAGCATATTCCTGGTGGTATACCTGCTCGCGGGCGGAAAAGGCAGTTTTGCAGGACCCATTGTGGGAGCAACGATACTCTACCTCCTTCCCTTCATCATGCGTGAGTTTCAGGGTTATGCACCCTTCTTTCAAGCCGGCCTTCTGATAGCGGTCATATTCGTGATACCGGAGGGTATGGTCAGTCTGCCGCGTCAGACCGTCTCATGGATAAGGAGACTGCGGGAGCACAGGAGACAGCCGTATGCTTCTTAGAACAGTCGGGCTCACCAAGCACTTCGGAGGTTTGGCAGCCGTTTCCCAAGTGGACCTGGATATTGAAGAGGGGCAGATAGTAGGCCTCATCGGCCCCAACGGAGCCGGGAAGACGACAGTCATCAATCTTATCAGTGGCTTCTTGCGGCCCACGAGCGGGAAAATCATCTTTGACGGCAAAGACGTAACTGGGAAGAAGCCCCATCTGCGTGCCAGAATGGGGATGGGGCGCACATTTCAGATCACGCCGCTCTTTGGCGAATTTACCACCTTCAAGAATATAGTGGCCTCCTTTTACCTCTCCGCCGACACGAGCTTGTGGGGGTCCATATTCAATACCCGCACCCATCGAAAAAAGGAGGAATATACTCTGAGCCAGGCGGAGGAGAACCTGCAGCTTGTGGGCCTGGACGCGGTGAGAGACGAGTTGGCCAAAAACCTGCCGCACGGGCACCAGAAAGTCCTTGATCTGGCTGGGGCCTTGGCCGTGAAGCCGAAACTGCTGCTATTGGATGAGCCTATAGGCGGGATGAGTCAGGATGAGATCGGCCTTGCCCTGAACGCGATCAGGAAAGTGCATGCCCAAGGCACCACAATCCTTTTGGTTGAACATAACATTTCGATAGTGATGAACCTCTGTGACCGGGTCATCGTGATCAACTACGGAAAGAAGATCGCTGAAGGCTCGCCGGAAGAGGTGAGATGCAGCGAAGAAGTGATCCGGGCCTACTTTGGTGGCGACTATGCTGCTTAGGGTGGAAGGAATTACGGTCCACTACGAAAAGGCGAAGGCCCTGGACGACGTGACCTTCGAAGTGGCTGAGGGAGCTGTGGTTGCTATTATCGGCAGTAACGGAGCGGGCAAGAGCACCATTCTGAAGGCCCTTTCGGGATTGAAGCCGCTTACTTCCGGACGCATATGGTTCCTCGACAACAGGATAGACGGAATGGCAATCCATGATATAGTGAGGTTGGGTCTCATCCACATTCCGGAGGGCCGACGACTCTTCCCCGATCTCACCGTACTATCCAACCTCAGACTGGGCGCCTATCTCTGCAAAGACAAGGTATCCATAAGAAAAGCCCTGGATGGGGTCTTCGAACACTTCCCGAGACTGAAGGAGAGGCGCGGTCAGAAGGCGGGCACTCTGAGCGGTGGTGAGCAGCAGATGCTGGCAATCGGCCGGGCTCTAATGGGCAACCCGAAGTTGCTTCTCATGGACGAACCCTCACTGGGATTGGCGCCAATGCTTGTCAACGAACTGGGCCCCGTCATCAAGGGCATTAATCAACGTGGGGTAGGTGTTGTTTTGGTGGAGCAGAATGTTCCGTTAGCCTTACGGGTGAGCGACATGGGTTATGTGCTCCAGGTCGGTAGGATCATTGCGCAGGGCGCCTGTGACGAATTGAAGGGCAGTGAGGCTGTCAAGAGGGCCTATCTTGGCGGTTGAAGCAGTTCTTTTCGGAAGGATGGTAGTGGCGACAGAATAGACTTACGGCCGCTCCAGTGGTGTTGCGGACAATCTCGATCATTGCCATTGTTCCGGCTTCGATGTGCGAGACGGAAACCTCCCCGCCTTTGACATTAACGACGCTGCTTACGTCTTCTTCAACGCCCGCCGGAGAATCTTCCCCTGGGGGGTCTTCGGCAGCTCGGCCACGAAACGAACCGCTTTGGGCACTTTGTAACGAGCCAGGCGGCTTTTGCAGAAAGAAACGAGAGCCGCTTCGTCCGTTGTTTTGCCCTCCTTAAGAGTCACGAAAGCGGTCACCGCCTCTCCATATTCCGGATGGGGCAGACCGACAACGGCACATTCAGCCACTCCCTCGTGCATGTAGAGCACGTCCTCGACCTCTTTCGGGAAGACGTTCTCTCCACCGGTGATGATGACGTCCTTAAGACGATCTACTATGTAGAGATACCCCTCCTCGTCAAAGACGCCAACGTCCCCTGAGTGAAGCCATCCGCTGCGGAGCGCTGCGGCTGTTTCTTCGGGCCGGTTGAAGTAGCCTTTCATCACGTTGGGTCCGCGGATGACAATCTCACCCCTTTCTCCGTCATTCACGTCGTTGTCGTCGCCATCGACAAGCCTTACCTCGACAATGCCCGCAGGGGTGCCGATAGATCCGATTTTGTGGCGAAAGATATGGTTGAAGGTCACGCACGAAGCTGTTTCGGTCATGCCATAGGCTTCGTGAATCGGAATACCGAAAGCGTCTACCCACTGACGCACGATCTCGGCCGGCATGCTTGTCGCTGCCGAAAAAACATATCTGAGGCTCTTAAGACGGTCCCTGCTCGTGGGATCGTTAAGAAAACGTATGTACACTGTCGGGACTGCATAGAAACGCGTTACCCGGTGCTCGGTCACCGCGGTGAGCACCCTGTCCATATCGAAGTTTTGAAAGAGCACCAGAGTGGCGCAGCTGTAAAAAAAGGAATTCATGATGTGGCACTGGGCAAAGACATGGTTAAGAGGCATAAAGCAGACGCCCACGTCTTCGGGCGTCATCCTCTCGTGGTATGCAACGTTCTGTGCGCTGGAGATGAGGCTCCTGTGGCTCAGCATGGCGCCCTTCGGCACGCCCGTCGTCCCGCCGGTATAAAGGATCGCTCCCGTATCGTCCCCCGAAGTCCGGACGCCGGAGGGCACAAACCTCTTTTCGTCCCGTACAATTGACTGGAACCCCTCATCATCGTCAACAACGATCACCTTCTTTACCGACGGAATGGCCGGGGAAAGGGGCAGCTCGGATGCGAGGTCCGCGGAAGTTACCAGCACTGACGAAAGTGAGTCATTCACTAAGCCGACCATCTCTTCTCTTTTGTACGCAGCCGGGACGCAAACGGGCGCTGCGCCCATCCGCGCAATGCCATAGTAGAACATGATCCATTCGGGTCTGTTCGGCATGTAAAGGGAAACGCGGTCTCCTCCGGCAACGCCCAGACTGGATAGGTACCCCGCTACGCCGCCGATGATTCTGTCCATTTCGGCATATGTGTACGCCCTATCGTTGAATATCAGGGCCCTTCTATCCGGGTAAGAAAGGGCGCCAAAAAAAAATGAATTTGCAATGTTCATGTAAATCCCCTCTTAGAGCAAAGTGAACGAAAAATGCGTCATACTCCGCAACGCCGGTCGCAACACCCGGCCTACACCCCCCACTTCACGCCCGCGTTGGTGAGAGTGGCACCCGACACATCAACCACGGCAGAGCCCCCGTCAATCAGGAGGACCGACCCCGTCATGAAGGCGGAATCATCACTTGCCAGGTAGCTGCAGATGCCCGTAATCTCTTCGGGAGCTGCAAACCGGCGCAGGGGAACACCGGATGATACAATCTTGAATACGCCCTCCACATCGGTATTGAGCGTTTCTTTGAGGCCGCCGAGGGCGTGTTCTATCATAGCCGTCCTGGTACCGCCCGGACATACGACATTACTTCTCACTTTGTAGGGACCGTAATCTAATGCAACCTGCTGGGTAAGCATGATCAAGCCCGCTTTTGACGACGCGTACGCCGGCATACCCGGGAGGCAGCGCAAGCCCCCGAGGGAGGCGATATTTATAATCGACCCTCCTCCGTTCTTGATCATAGAGGGTATTGCGGCTTTCATAAGAAGGAAGGGGCCGGTGAGGTTGATCTCGATGACCTCACGCCACAGTCCGGGGTCGAGGTCGACTACGCTGCCGCCCGGGTCTATGCCGGCATTGTTTACCAGTACGTCAACCCTGCCTCCGAAGTTGACTGTGGCTTCCACCATGCGGCCGGCATCTTCATACTTTGAGACATCGCCGGCGCAGGTTGTCGCCGAGCCCGAGGGAAGGGAACCGGCTATTTTGTCGAGCTTTGCCTGGCTTCGCCCCGTTATGCAAATTCTCGCGCCATCCGCGACGAATCGCTGCGCAATCGCACTACCTATGCCCTGACCTCCTCCGGTGATGAGCGCTACTTTTCCATTCAGATTCATCTCTTTATCTCCTTTTGAGAAACAGTACTCTTTACAGCCCCAGATACGCCTTTCTTACGTGTTCATGCTCGATGAGATTGGACGAGGGTCCTTCAAGGGTCAATCGACCGTTTTCGAGCACGCACGCCCGATCGGCCATTTCCAGCGCCTGCTTGACATTCTGCTCGACGAGCAGTACCGTGATGCCCCGGCCGGGCAGCAACTTTATCACCTTGAATATCTCAGCCACCGCCTTTGGTGCGAGGCCGTAGGAAGGTTCGTCAAACATGCACAGCTTGGGTCTCGACATGAGGCCCCTGCCGATGGCCACCATCTGCTTTTCACCGCCGCTGAGGGTGCGTACGATCTGTCCGCTCCTCTCCTCGAGCATGGGGAATACCTCAAAAACCTCTTTCAACGTCTCTGCCCTGTGCCTCCAGGCCCTCAATTGATACGCGCCCATCTCGAGGTTTTCGCGCACCGACATGTCAGGAAAGAGCCTCCCTTCCTGAGGCACCTGGGAGATGCCCAGCTCCACGATCACCGGTGCCTGTTCAGCCTCTATCGGCCTGCCCGAGAACCGGATGACGCCCGAAGCCCGGCGCACTATGCCCGATATGGTGTTGAGGAGCGTCGTCTTGCCCGCCCCGTTCGCTCCGACCAGGGCTACGATCTCCCCCTCGTGGACCTCGAAGCTGACGTCCCACAGGGCTTGAATCTTTCCGTAGAAAGTGCTCAGGTTCTTGACTGCCAGCATACGCTCATTCTCCCAGGTATACTTCGATCACCGTTCTATTCTGCACGACCTCCTGTGGTGTGCCCTCTGCGATCTTTTCTCCATGATGAAGCACGATTATTCTGTCGCATATGCTCATGATCGCCTTCATCACGTGCTCGATCATCACAATCGTCACCCCTCTCTCACGGATGCTCTTCACCAGCTCCATGGCTTTCGCCACTTCCGTGGGGGTGAGTCCCGCCATCAGCTCGTCGAGAAGGAGTAAGTCCGGATGAGTGGCGAGCGCCCTCGCCACCTCGAGCCTCTTCTGGTTCGCGAGGATCAGATCCATGGCACGGGCCTCTTTCAATCCTGCGAGCCCGACAAAATCGAGAATCTCCTCGGTCTCTCCCCTTGCCGGGTCCGAAATGACCGACCCCTTGGCCCTTCCGAAAAGATGGCCCAAAAGCACATTCTCGGACACCGACATCTTGGAAAAAATCTTGACCGATTGAAAGGTCCGTGCGATGCCCATTCGCGCGATCTGGTGGGGCTTGAGGCCCGCAATGCTGGTGCCTTTGAACCTCACCACCCCCGAATCTGGCAGGATGGCACCCGACACGAGGTTGAATACGGTCGTCTTGCCGGCGCCGTTGGGACCTATGAGACCGACTATCTCGCCCGCCTCCACGTGGAAGTCTACCGCCGATGTGGCCGCCAGACCTCCGAAGTGTTTGTTGAGCCCTTCAACCTCCAGTATGTTCATCTCTTCTCCGCGTCGTAGGCAACATCTTCAGGTCCTCCCTTTCCCCTTTTTCGCCATTTCTCGATAACCCCTTCCAGGCCGTAGGGCATAAAGACGATAACGATGAGCATGGTGAGGCCGAAAATGAGCATGTAGTAGTAGGGGAATTTCGTGGTGAGCAGCTCCTCGAGAAGAGAGAAAATGGTCGCCCCCAAGACAGGAGCATAGAGGTGTCCCATGCCCCCGAAAATGGCCATGAGAACAGGCATGAAAGAGTACTGGATGCTGAAGGCGGTGGTCGGGTCGATGTAGCTCCACCGCATGCACATGGTCGCTCCCGTCAGGCCCATGAAAAAGGCGCTCACCCCGAAGGTAACGGCTTTTACCCTGTTCACGTTCACACCCGTATGGGCGGCAGCCTCCTCGGACTCGCCGATACTCCGTAGGGCCAGGCCGAACCTGGAGCGCGTGATGAGATAGGAGCCGAGGAGAACCGCAAAGAAGATTACCACCATACCGTAAAAGACGGTTATAGGCTCCTCCGAAACGACCAATCTGCCGACCGTGCCCGTGATATTGACCTCCCACCAGTGGACGAGATTTCTCACAAGCTCGACAAGGCCGAAGGTGAACATGGTAAAGTACATGCCTCTCAATCGCAGGGTCGCGGAGCCGACAAGATAGGCGAGGACGAAGCTTGCGAGACCGCCGATAAGGATGACCAGAGGGAGGGGCAGGCTTTCGCTGAGTATGGCTGAGGCATACACGCCCACGCCGAAAAATGCCGCCGGCGCAAGGGATATGTAGCCGGTGGGACCGGAGAAGATCGCCCAACTGAGCGCCATGACCACGTACATGAGGATGTTCGTGACAAGTATGACCGTGTAAGATGACGATGAAACGTATGCAGGAAGTCCGACCAGCAGTACGAGCAGCGCGATGAGTAGGATGGGTGAGCGGTACCTTTTCCCGGTGCTTTTCATGACCGATGCTACCTCATTTCCCTAGGAGTCCCGTGGGCCTTACCAAAAGCAGGAACAGGAAGATCACGTAGTAGGCAACCATCGAGAGGCCCGGTTGAACGGAGCTGACTACGTAACCGACAAGACCGAGTATGAAGCCCCCGATGAAACTGCCCTTTATGTTGCCCAGTCCGCCAAGGACCACCACTATTATGGCGATCAGGGTATATTGCATACCCATGACGGGTGAAAGCATGATCGAGGTCATGCTCAGCAGCAACCCGCCTAATGCCGCCATCATGGTGCCGAAACCGAAGCAGAGGGCCAGAACCCTGTTGATGCGCACGCCCATGAGCTCGGCGGCGTCCGCGTCCTGGGCTGCGGCCCTGATGGCCTTCCCGGTGCGTGTGCCCATCAGGAAGACATAAAAGGCGGAGCCGAGAATCACCGAGGCAATGAGGGTGACGATACGGTTTGCCGAGAAGACGGCACCCAACACATTGATCGGAAAAGCGAGGTACGTATAGCCCTTGACCGGAGCCCCCCAGATAAGGAGGGCGATATTCTGGACGACGAAAAGAAGGCCAAATGATGCGAGCATGGAATTGCCCTCGAAGACTGCGGCCGATTCGGAGGAAGTCCTCAAAGGTTTATAGAGTATGCGGTAGATGACAAAGCCGACGGCAAAGAAGAAAGGGGCGCAGATAACCATTGAAACCAGTGGGGTGATACCCGCCTTGGTGAAGAACGTCCAGGCGCAAAAGGCACCCAGCATGATAAACTCGCCGTGGGCTATGTTCAAAACCCTGGCCACGCCGTACTGCAGGCCGAAGCCGACGGCAATGAGGGCGTATATGCCGCCCGTGAGCAGGCCGCCGATCGCTATGTCGAGGAACCGCACAATCATGATAAGTCTCTCCTGAACCGTATCTCACAGGCCCTTCTCAAGGCAGATACCTGCGCCGCAGCGCGCCTGCTGCCCGCACCGACCGGACCCGAGCGAGGGGCATTGCATCGCCGGGCCTCCGGCGCATCACACCACCGGTGCGAGCCTATTGCCCGAAGACCCGAACTCTTGCCGCAAGATAGGCCGCCTGAAGCTCCCTCCAGGCGGCCTATCTTGCTTGAGTCGCAAATCCTGGAGTCTTGCTACTTCTTGGGTGGAGGCGGCGCCCACTGGGGCTTCGGGTACATCGGTTTCGCCGTCCTTTTTGCCCCCACGTCTATGACTTCCCACTTTCCGTTTTGCCACTGACCTACTTCGCCCGGGTGGTTCAGGTTGATCCCTTTTGTGAAGTTGAAGGGACCCATGGCCGTCTGGAAGGTCCTCGCTGCCATGACGTCTCTTATCTTCGTGTTATCGAGCGTCCCTGCCGCTTCAATAGCCTGTTCGAAAAACTGGAGAGAGGAGTAGTAGAAGAGCGTGCCCCAGCCCTCAGGCTCGAATCCCCATCTCTTCGTATATTTCTCGAAGAACTCCTTTGCCCCGGGAGAGGTCTTGACGTTCCACGCACCGGCGCCCATGACGCCGTCGATGCCTTTCGCGGTGAAGGCGTCACGATACCCCGCCAGGCAGGGCCCGACGGTCATATAGAAGGCTTTCGGGTTATAGCCGATCTCCATGGCCTGACCGGTGGCGGGGAATGCGTTCTGCGGATAGAGAAAACCGCAGAACGCGTCGGCGCCGGATGCCTTGGCATCTTTCAGAAGAGGCGTGAAGTCCTGCTGGTCGAGGGGAAAGCTCTTAGCCGCGACGATCTTGATGCCCTTCTTGGGGAATTCTTTCTGGGCCACCTCGTTATACTCCAGGCCGTGAAGGTCCTGGATGTACGCTATGTAGGCGCTCTTCACACCAATCTCGGCAAAGACGTCGGCAAGGGCAGCCATGTGGTAGTCCGCAAAATTTAATACCTGGAAGTAGTAGGGGTATTTGCTTATTACTGATTTGAGCTTCAGGGCTCCTCCCGACGCTCCCATGAGCACAATCTTGTGCTTGTTGGCGATGGGTGCGGCTGCAAAGAGAAAGGCCGTATCCCACGGGGAGAATATCAGGTCGACCTTGTCCTCCACTATGGCCTTCTCGAGCAGCTTCGTCATGGTGCCTATGTCGCTCTTGTCGTCGTACATGACGACATCGAGGGGCAGCCTCTTCCCGTATTCCTTGATGTATAAACCGCCCTTTGCGTTGACCTCCTCTACCCACATTTTGTAGACGTTTCCGCTCGTGACCATCACACCGGGGGCATTCACCCCCGAGAGGGACGTGACCCAGCCGACCCGGATTTTGTCTTTTGCAGCCGCAGCGTGAACAGAAACAGGAATCATGAACGCAACAATCATAAGAACTGCAATCAGGCCAAAGAACACGTTTCTCTTTCTCATGACAACCTCCCCTTTTTTGATTAGTCCCCCAAGGCCTCGGACCAATGAGGTTCAGGCGGGATGCAACGTACCCTCACCACCTCCATCCCTGAGCCTTTGAAGGCTCCGCTACCACATTCTCCCTCGTTACCCATCGATCCTTAAACCTGATATGCTTGTATTGTTGTCGAGATCGATAGCCGTTTACCACTTGTTGCCGTCCTATCCGACTTTGGCGGGGCAACAACGTTTATCAGACCAGGGCCTCCATTCACGCGAACCTGTTAACCCGGTCAATCTCCTCCTCCGGCACGTCAAAGACAAAACCTGCCGGGGAAAGACCCTCTTCAGAAAAGAATGCCGGCAAACGGTCGTCTTTGTCAGTGAATCCTTCAGCATCATTGAATTTTCTTTCGGTCTTCAGGACTGATGACCCCAGATTCTCCAGATAGGCATCGTCAAGGTTCTCGCCCGTAACGGCGGAGACGCAGTTGATAAGGTGGGAACGCAGCTCCGGTTGCTCCATTATAGGAATGCCGACCATCATACAGAGACCAAGGGTATCTACGGCCGCCATGTGGGTCTGCATGACCTGAGACTTCGGACCTTGACCGGTCGGGACCACCGGCACGTAGTCGGGGTCGGCCGGGCCGGGAAGGACAATGCCCGCTGTATGATCGGCCCCCATCGGCGACGTCGCAAAAGTTACTCCTGTTCCTTTCAGAATCCTCGGGTCATATCCAGACAGGCACTGCCCCTTGACCTGGGGGGTTCGTCTGATCCCCAGTTTGTCCCCCGTGAACTTGCACCCGTTGCCGATCATAGCGCCTCGATCTGTCCCGCTGCCTATTTCCTCGACCAAACTCAGCGCTGCTTTTCCATCTCCCCACGGCAATAGACCTGCCTCCATGGCAACCGCGATGGCGCCGCCCACATCCATCGTGTCGACTCCGATGTCATTACAGACGCGATTGATCCGGGCAATGACATCAAGGTCTCCGATCATGCAGTTGGCACCCGCCAGTGCGATTGTCTCGTACTCAAGCCCCGACACTACCAGCTCCCCTTTCTCGTCCGTATAGACATTCGAGCAGCCGACAATACAGCCGTCCATACACCGATGAGTCGCCTGCGAGTTTGGCCTCGTTTTCATGAGATCGACCATGTATTCGCCGCAAATGGATTCAGCCTTGTCAAACTGTCCGGCCGAGTAATTCTTTGTGGGGAATGCACCGGCGCTATTCGTTATCATCACTATTACCGGGGTTCCAAACTGCCTTAACGCTCCAACGAAACCGTCTGAAGCAATCCCCTTCGATAGGACGGCCGCCGCCTCTTTGAGCTTCCGAGCGTCCTTTACTTCCACCTGGCCGCAGCCGCTGTCGTCGACAATGATTGCCTTCAGGTTTTTCGATCCCATCACTGCCCCGAGCCCGCCCCTTCCGGCAACCCTGATATGAAAATCGGGAGACGTAACCGCTATGGAAGCGGCGGTGAGCTTCTTCTCTCCTGCCGACCCAATCGAAATCACGCAGATTTTATCCCCGTATTCGGCTTTCACCTTCTCTATGAGCGCATAGTTATCGAGGCCGGCGAGGGATGATGCAGGCAGGAAACTCGTTCCATTTTTGTCGATTCTGAGAAGAGTCGGTTCCTCTGCTTTTCCCTCCACCACTACCGCCTGAATGCCAAGGCGTGCGATTTTCTGTGCCGCCGTTCCTCCCGCATTGGCTTCCTTTATTCCTCTCGTCAGGGGGCTTTTCGCCCCTACGGAGAGCCTCCCACTGTTGGGGACCATGGTTCCGGCAAGAATTCCAGGGGCAAAAATGAGTTTATTGTCAGCGCCCAAAGGATCACAGCCGCGAGGAACCTCTTTCGCAATAATGGATGACGTTAAGCCCCTACCCCCCAGATGGCGGAAATTGTCCGGGACCTCTTCCACCGTTGCCCTTAGACCTGACAGGTCGATTCTGAGTAATTTTTTCATGACTCTACCCCTTGACTTGATTTCGCGTATCTCACGCGTTCTTCGTTCGGAACGTCTTTACGCTTTGCATCCGGAACTTGCGTAAAACATTCAACGTGAGGTTACCACGTTGCAAAATAAGTGTCTACAAGAAAACTTCTGCATCGTCGGCCAGCATCTCGCTCCATAGTCTCCCATTTCACTGCGGCTGAGCATCCGGTGGATAAAAGCTCACGGATAGTTTCGCAATGATGGCGCCGGCAGGCGTATTGGCCGTAGCGCCATCTTCGCCGATCGCAAAAAACTTACCTGTCTCTTTCATCTGATCCCAGTTATGAAAGAAAACGGTGGAAACAGGAAGGCCGAACTCGCGAAAGGCAAAGATATACTGGTTATCATCAAACTTGTAGGTGGTGTGAAAATCGACATCCGCCTCGCCGCGAAGGGGTCCCACGACACAGTGCCACACGTAGCGCTGAGTATTGAGATAGACATGTTCAAAGCATTGATTGGAGTTGTAAGTGTAGAGAGCCCGCAAACCTATCAAATCACGCGTCGGTGCAGGCTTGCGCCCCACCGGAGGGATTGCAAGGTCGCCGAGGACGCCTGGCGAGAAATGATGGGCGGCCCTGGGTTCTTTCCCGACGTCGCCTTCGCGCATGATAGTACGGACACCGAGGACACGCCGTGTCTGGGTGTTCACTATAAAGGTCTGCGACTGACGGGGTTCGTCAACAAACGTCATATCGATAAAATATGTGTGAGGCGCTACTTCCACTGCCTCGTACCAGTCTGTGCCTCCCTTGCTGCCGTTCTGCCACACAACCTTGTTGCGATCGACGAAATTGAGATCAAAGGATGACCCCGAGTCGAGCGTCAGTTTCATTGTTCGATTGACCAGCGCCTCTGTCTGAGGAAGACGGTGGAAGGCCATTTCAGACGCATAGTCTTCATACTTGTAGTTTGTTTCGCCCTCACGCTGTGACATTTTCACACCTCCGTTAAGAAAAACTTTTTAGTCTGGTTGCGAACGAAACCGTTTCGGCTATATTGAGATTACGTTTTTCCATTGTCATACCGGCGTCCTCACGAAGCCGTTACGGACGGACAACCGCCTTTATGATCTTTCCCCTTTCCGAGTCTTCGGCGGCGGCGTTGATCTGGTCAAAAGGGTAGAACTTCAGCATTTTGTCGAAGGGGAAACGCCCCTGGGCATAGAGGTCGATCAACTGAGGGATAAATATCTCAGGAACGGAATCGCCCTCGACGACGCCGAGAACGGTGCGGCCGTTGAGGAGCGTTTGCATGTCGAGGCTCACCTCCACCCCCGCCGGTGCCGCGCCGATCAGTCCGGCCACGCCCCCCCACGCGAGGGAATCGACTGCCTGACGGAGAACCCTCGGGATACCCGCGCACTCCAGGGCATACTCCACCCCACCCCCCGTCATTCGCTGAATCTCCTCTACCGGGTCCGCCTGGGAGGAATTCACGGTGTGGGTCGCGCCGAAGCTTCGCGCGGTCGTGAGCCGACCCTCGTTGATGTCCACCGCGATGATCGTGGTGCAGCCGCACAGCACGGCGGCCATGACGGCGCTCAACCCTACCGAACCGGCGCCGAAGATGGCGATTGAGCTGCCCGGTCGGGCTTTCAGGGAGTTGATTACCCCTCCCGCTCCCGTCTGGATGCCGCAGCCCAGAGGGCCCACCATCTCGAGAGGGACGTCCTTTCTCACCTTCACCACGTTTCGTTCGGTGGCAAGGGCGTAGGAAGCGAAACTGGACTGACCGAAAAGAGAGCCGTGGATCGCCTCCCCGCCCTTCCGCATGGTCACGGAGCCGTCTGCCCGAGCCCCTCCAAATTGAAGGGGGAACCACGTGGCGCAATGGTTTGGGATTCCCTTGCTGCACGCGGGGCACGTGCCGCAGGAGAGGTAGCTCATGACGACATGGTCCCCCGGGCCGACCTTCTTCACCCGCGATCCCACCCGCTCCACCACCCCCGATCCTTCGTGGCCGAAGACTGCGGGCAAGGGCGCCGGCAGATACTGATCCCGGCAGACGAGATCGGTGTGGCAGACGCCACACCCGACAACCCGGACGAGGACCTCGTCGTCTCTGGGCTCATCGAGCTCTATCTCTTCCATCAAAAACGGGCCTGATTTTTCGCGCACGACTGCAGCTTTTATCTTCATGGTCATTCTCCTCCTGTGTTCTTTTGGATGGACTCATATCCCCATGGCCACGGGCTCCCGTTGCATTCCTTACGATAACTTACTGTAGTCGAACGATGAGTGTCTATCCGTAGCAAATACGGATTGTATGCTAAAACCATACGGAGATTGCCCTATCAGGGAACGGGGCCTTCCCGGTCCTATCTTCGGCAGAGACCTCTCTTGACTGCGTATGCCACGAGATCGGAGCGAGAAGCAAGGGAAAGTTTTTGCATCATGCTTGCCCTGTGCGACTCCACTGTGCGCTGACTTATAAATAGCTTGCCTGCGATATCTGCGTTGGTGTAACCCTCGACAACGAGTTGAAGAACCTCTCTTTCTCTTGTGGTGAGCGTGTTGTAGGGATCAAGGGAGACCCCCTTTGTCTTCTCCTTGTAAGCCGAGATGGCAAGTTCGGAAAGCGGCGAGCCAAGGTAGTGGCGACCGGCCGCCACTTCGCGGATGGCTTTGACGAGATCGGAAATGTTCGATTCTTTCAGTACGTAGCCCCATGCTCCATTTTGGAGCGCTTCGATCACGTAAGGTTCATCCATGTACATGGAGAGAATGATGGCTCTCGTGTTCGGAGAAAGCTTTCCGACCTGACGAGTGACCTCCAGTCCGTTGAGGCAGGGCATCATGAGGTCGACGACCAGAACGTCGGGTTTCAAACTCCCCGTGGTCTTCACTGCCTCCAGGCCGTCGCCGGCTTCAGCGATGACAGAAAAACCTTCCTGGTTCTCGAGCAAAGACCTAAAGCCCTGTCGAACGATGTGGTGGTCATCTGCGAGGACGATGGTGACCGTTTTCATAGTTGCTCCGCTCATTTTTTCGGCAACTCCGCCGTAAGGCGGGTACCATTTCCAGGGTGAGTTTCGATGGTGAATCGACCCCCTAGCAGTAGTACCCTTTCGCGCATACCGGTCACACCGTTCGTGCTTTCTGACTTAACGACGGAGTGGAAGTCAAAACCGATGCCGCGGTCCTCGATCTGAACGCCAAGGGTTTCCTCGTTGGACCATAGGCGCACGGTAACGCAATTGACCTTGGCGTGGCGGGCAACGTTTGTCAAAGCCTCCTGCACGATCCTATAGATCGCTGTTTCTACCTCAGGGCTAAATCTCTTGTTATCAGCGAGCATGTGCTCAAAGACGACCTGAATGTTCGTGTGCGATGAAAACCGCTCGAACAGCCACGGAAGCGTGGGAAGAAGTCCCAGGTCGTCGAGCATCGATGGGCGAAGCTTGCGAGACAATTCGCGCACGAAGCTCGTTATGGTGTTTGCGAGCGATTTTACTTCCAGCAAGTTTGTTGCCGGCCCTCCCGTCGACTGCATCGCCATCTCGATTGCAAGACCCAGTCCCGTAAGGAGCTGTCCGATCTCGTCATGCAATTCTCGGCCGACGTACCGAAGCTGCTCCTCCTGCGCCCGCACCAACCGGAGCGAGAGGGCCTTCATTTCCGCATGGGATTGCCGCACCTGTTCGAAAAGGTGGGCGTTCTGCATCGCTACGCCGATCTGTTGTCCCAGAGCTCTGTAGAAGGCAACCTGGTCGTCGTTGAACGCATCACGCCTCCTGTGCGCCAGGAATATCATCCCCGGCGCCTCGCCTTTCGCAAGCAAGGATATGCAGAGATAGCTTCGCCACCCGTATCTCTTCAAGGTTGCCGCTATCTCCGGAGAACTCCGGTTCGGCTCATGTCTCACCAGGGTAACGTCGCCCTTATGAATCACCTCGCCGCCACCGAAACACTTAAGCACTAAGGCCTTAAGGTCATGCCGGCCGGAAGGCGGGACGCCCCACCGCACTTCCTTGCTGGAGCTGTTGTCGGTTTCACTATTGAAAAAGATACCGCCCGCAGTTATTTTGAGCTTTCTCACAAAAACTCGTTCGAGGGACTGCAAGATCTCCGACAGGTGGAGAGAACCGGTGACGGACGACATGACTTCGTTGAGCACTTCGAGCACCAGATTCCGCTCCTTAATTCGCCGCTCGGCCAGCCTATTGCTTGTGATATCCCAGCAGGTCATCAGTATTTCCCCGGTTTGGAGCTGCACCGGAACAAACCTGATGTATTTCTGCAAATTTCCTTTGCTGTTCAGCTTTCTCACGAACGATTTGTCGGGGCCGGATCCTGTTGCCTTCAGGATGCCGATCCATTTAGATGTTGCTTCTCGACGGACAGCCTGGTCAGGGTACACACGGGCCAGCCAGCTTTGCATAGTGGGCGTATCCCTCAGGTCGCAGCCAAACAGTTCTGCAAACGTAGGGTTCAGGTACTTAAATCCGAATTCACTACTCCCGTCTATCACCACCATGCCCACAGGGGAGCTTTCGGATAGCGCTCTCGACCTCTGCTCCTCAGCTTGCAGCTGTCTTTGAATGCGTTTTCGTTCCGAAATGTCGCGGGTATTGGCGAGGACATAGTCTCCTCCGGGAAGAGACAGCTTCGTCAGGAATGTTTCGGCGTCGAATTCGTAACCATCCTTTGGTCGTCTGCCTCTGCATTCGACGAGCTCGTCCCGGCCGTTCATGACATTGTTCCAGATCGCCGGCAAATCGGGACGCCCAACAGGCGCCGTATAGTCCGGAATGATAGAAAGACCTATCGCCTCTTCGCGGGTAAGCTTATACATGTCAAGCAGCTTGTCATTGACATCCACAACCTGTCCGGTCCGATCGTGCACGAAGACTGCATCGTGTATGCTGTTGAAGACTGTATTCAAATAGTGCTTGGTAGCCAGCAGTTCTCGTTCTACCCTTTTTCGTTCAGAGATCTGACGGACCGTCGCAAGGATGCTATCCCCCTCAGGAAGTGGGAGCTTTGTCAGAAATACTTCAACGTCAAACTCATAATCGTCCTTAGGTCGTCTGCCCCTGCACTCCAGAAATTGGTGCTCGCCTGCTATGACCCTCTTCCAGATGGCAGGCAGGTCCGGGCGTCCCTCGGGTGTCGTATAGTCCGGAATGATAGAAAGACCTATCGCCTCTTCCCGGCTAAACTGATACATATCGAGCATTGTGTCGTTCACGTCTATCACCTTTCCGTTGACATCATGAACGAAGACCGCATCGTGTATGTTATTGAAGACGGTATTCAGGTAGTCCTTGGTGGTCGTAAGCTCGCGCTCGACCTGCTTGCGGTCGGCAATGTCCCTGGTCGTGGCCACGATGAAACTGCTTTGTCCTATTGCCGCAAGCTTCGCGCTTACCTCGACCCAGAAGAGTTTCCCTGACCTGTCCCTTGTCAGCCACTCGAAGAGCTGCGGCCCTTCCTTTGCGGCCTTCACGATACGGCAATTTGCATCTTCCGCCGTGTATGGCGGAAAACCGCCGCTTGTGTCACCCCACGTCATTCGAACTGCCTCCTCCGCAGAGTATCCATACATTTCGCACATCTTTTGATTGATCTGACGAATGGCAGCGGTTTCGGTCTCAAGGACAAAAACCGCATCTCCCAGGGCGTCGAAAACCGCACAATAGTCGGCCCCTGACTTCAAGGGCTTCTCGGGGGCCGCCGTGTCCCTGATTTCCTGTTTTGTGGCGTCGGCGTGCTTTTTACGCAAAATCGGATGCCCCTTCTACTCGTAAACTGCAACACCCCTCGGACCGGGAGCGCTCTTACCACGTACCCGTCTTCAGATACTCGTCGATCGCCTGCGCAGCCTTTCGCCCCGCCCCCATCGCGAGGATGACGGTCGCGGCGCCCGTCACGATATCGCCGCCTGCGAATATACCCTTCCTGCTGGTCTTCCCCGTTTCCGTATCGGCCTGGATGTTGCCGGACTTCCTCAGCTCCAGCCCCTCCGTGCTCTGGGTCAGTATCGGGTTCGGCCCCTGCCCGATGGCCACGATCACCACTTCCACGTCGATGATATGTTCCGATCCCTTGATCTCGACGGGTCTCCGCCTGCCCGACGCGTCAGGCTCTCCCAGCTCCATATTCACACACTCTATGCCCCTCACCCAATTTTTTTCATCACCGACGATCCTGATCGGATTCGTGAGGAGACGAAAATCGATGCCCTCTTCCTCGGCGTGATGGGACTCCTCCGCCCTCGCGGGCATCTCCGCCCTCGATCTGCGGTAGATGAGGTACACGTGGTCGGCCCCAAGCCTTTTGGCCACCCTTGCCGAGTCCATGGCCACGTTGCCGCCTCCGATGACGGCGACCTTCTTCGCCATTCTTATCGGGGTATCGTATTCCGGGAAGAGGTACGCCTTCATGAGGTTGGCCCTGGTGAGGAACTCGTTGGCGGAATAGACGCCGTTGAGGTTTTCCCCGGGGATATCGAGAAAGTACGGAAGGCCCGCGCCCGTACCCACAAAAATCGCGTCGTAACCTTCCTTGAAAAGCTCATCCACCGTCGCCGTCTGGCCGATAATGGTGTTCGGCTTTATGGCGACGCCCAGCTTCTGGACGTAGTCAACCTCGCGCTGCACAATGGCCTTGGGCAGACGGAACTCGGGGATGCCATACACAAGCACACCGCCCGCCTTGTGGAGGGCCTCGAAAATCGTCACCTCGTGACCCAATTTCGCCAGCTCCCCCGCCACGGTCAGACCCGAGGGCCCGGCGCCGATGATTGCCACCTTTTTGCCTGTGGCCTTCGGCTTTTCAGGCGTCCTGACCTCGCCGGCCGCCAGCTCGTAGTCCGCCACGAACCGCTCGAGCCGGCCGACCGCGATAGGCTCCCCCTTCTTTCCGAGCACGCATTTGCTCTCACACTGCGACTCCTGAGGGCAGACGCGACCGCATACCGCGGGAAGGCTGTTCGTCTCTTTTATGATGTGGATGGCGCCCATGAAATCGCCCTCCTTGACCTGCTTGATGAATTCCGGGATCTTGACGGCGACCGGACAGCCTTCGACGCAGGCAGGCTTCTTGCAGCCGAGGCAGCGCGACGCCTCCCGCAGGGCATTTTCCCTCGTGTAGCCGAGGGCCACCTCGCTGAAATTCTGAATTCTCAGCTTCGGCGCCTGCTCCGGCATCCGCTCCCGCTTCTTGCTCTTCTTTACCTCCACCTGGGCATCGAGCTTACACGTGTGATCCCACATGGCGCGCCGCTCTTCCCGGTTGTACATCTGCTGACGGAGCATCAGCTCCTTGAAGTTCACCTGATGGGCGTCGAACTCGGGCCCGTCTACGCAGACAAACTTCGTCTGGTCCCCGACCGTGGTGCGGCACCCCCCGCACATACCCGTCCCGTCGATCATGATCGAGTTGAGGCTCACGACGGTCTTGAGGTTATAGGGTCTCGTCACGTCCGCGACCGCCCTCATCATGATGACCGGACCGATGGCGAGGACCAGGTCTATCTTGATATTTTCCCGGATCAGCCGCTTCAGCTCGTCGGTGACAAAGCCGTGGCGGCCATACGACCCGTCGTCGGTCGTCACGAAAAGCTGGTTGCTGACCGCCTTCATCTCCTCTTCCAGTATGAGCATCTCCTTGTTCCGGCTGCCTATGATCGAAATGATCTCGTTCCCTGCCTCGTGGAGGGCCTTGGCAATAGGATAGACAGGAGCGACGCCGACACCGCCGCCGATGCAGACGACGGTGCCGAATTGTTCGATGTGGCTTGCCTTGCCGAGGGGTCCGACCACATCGAGGATTGTCTGACCCAGGTCGAACTTGGCGAGCTTTTTCGTGGACGCGCCCACTTCCTGAAAAATCACCGTTATCTGCCCCTTTTCCCTATCAAAATCGGCAACCGTCAGAGGTATCCGCTCTGCACGGTCGTCGGCCCTGAGCACGACGAACTGGCCCGGCTTTACCCGTTTGGCTATGTCCGGCACGTAGAGCTTCCACATCATCAGGGAAGGCGCCAACTGCCGTTTTTCCACTATCTCGTTAAGCTTTGGTCTCTCGCCCACTGCAAGTGCTTTCGCCATATGTTCTCCTTCTTAAAGATTATCCTGTCGGTAAACCTCGCTCGCCTGCTTCAAAGGAAGCTTGACGGTGAATGTCGTGCCTTTCTCTACTTTGCTGCTCACCTCTATCCGGCCGAAGTGGGACTCCACGATCTTTTTGACGATGGACAGACCCAGGCCGGTACCGGGGGTATACCTTGTCTGTGGACCGGATACACGATAGAACTCATCAAATATGTGAGGGAGATTCTCCTCGTCTATGCCGACGCCCGTATCCGCCACCTTGATATTCAAGAAATGGCTGCTCGGCCTGACGGTGATGGTCACCTTGCCGTGCTTCACGTTGTACTTGATAGCGTTTGAAATGAGGTTCGTGAAGAGCTGCTCCATCTCCGACCGGTCGGCCTCTATAAGCGGCAGGGACTCGGGGAGATCTACCTTGAATCGCAGCCCTTTCTCCCCGCCCTGACCCTTGAGCAGCTCTGCGGTGCCCCGGAGGATACTACTCACGTCAAGAAGCTCCTTCTTTCTCACTACCCCTTTTGCTTCGAGTTTTATGAACTGGAGAAGGTCGCTCACCAGGTCGAGGAGGGAATGGGTCCTCGCCTTTGCCCGATCCAGCATATGCCGGTTCACCTCAGGGTCGGACCCTGCGGCCCCTGAAAGAAACGCTGAGAGATACCCCTCGATGGCAGCCAGCGGCGCCCGCAGCTCGTGGGCGACCATGGTGACAAACTGCGACTTTATCTGGTCAATCTCCTTGAGGCCGGTGATGTCGCGCAGCACACTCACGACCCCGAGATCCATGCCTTTTTCATCCCGCACCACCGACAGGTTCACCATCAGTGTCCGCGGAGCAGGAGTGCGCAGCTCGATCTCCTCCGACTGTATGGTATACCGGGCGGAATGAGGGGAATAAGCCTTGCTGATAATCTCCACCAGCCTTTTATGGGGGATGATATCTCCCATTGCCCTGCCCGCCTCCGGACGCCCGTCCAGGTCGAGCATCTCGACGACCGCGGGATTCCATAACGCGAGCTGCTTCTCACGATTGAACACCAATATGCCATCGGCCAGGGAATTGATTATCGTATGCAGTTTCGAGGTCTCATTGGCCACCTCCAGGAGCTTCAGGTCCCGCTCCTCCATAAGCTGCCTGGCCTGAAAGCGAAGCCGCCTCATTTCCAGGCCCCTGTTCACCACGGCCAGGAGCTGGTCCGGGGTAAAAGGCTTGGGGACATAGTCGTAGGCGCCGTGCTTCATCGCATCGACGGCGGTTTCTACCGTCGCAAACCCGGTAATGACGATCATGATGATCTCCGGGTCATACGCCCTCACCTGCTCCATCATCTCGAGGCCGCCCATGCGAGGCATCATGAGATCCACCAAGAGCAAGTCAAACGGCTTCGAGCGGACCTTTTCGAGCCCCTCTTCACCGTCCCCGGCTACCTCTACCGAGTAGTCTTCGGCTGACAGAATCCTTCGGCACCCCTCGCGGATACCCCGCTCGTCATCGACCACCAATATGTGCACGGACTGATCCATCGACCCCTGGCCTTACTTATCCACTACCCGCGTCTATCCCTGTTCTTCGCTTCTTGCAAGCAGATCCTTTACCCGCTTGATCAGATCTTCCGGCAACAGCGGCTTGCTGGCATAGTCATCGGTTTTCATCCAGTAGCCGTCCAGCTCCTGGGAAAAATCGTAGCCCGTCGTCCCCGATACCGCCGTGAGCATGAGGATCGGAATGTTCTTGTATAAGGGATCGGCTTTGAGCGCCTTCGCAAAGGCAAAACCCGAATCGTGCTTCTCCATCATCAAGTCGAGCACGATAAGGTCCGGCTGCTCAAACCTGACCTTATCGAGTGCCTCCCGGACTGAAAACGCGGACATCACGTCGAACCCATGGTTCTCCAGCACAGCCTTGTTCAAGTCGATAAAATCAACGTCGTCATCCACGAGCAAAATTCTAGTTTTCTTGTCCATTTTTCCTCCCCATACCTTCGTTTCTTAAACCTGTCTGCCGCCCCTCACCCTTTTTCTGTCCCGTGCCTGCCCCCCTCATCTACGGGAAGGGAGACCGTGAAAGTACTGCCTTTTCCCAGTGCCGTCTCCACCTCGATCTTGCCCGAATGATGCTCGATGATGCCGTAGGAGATGGCGAGCCCGAGACCGGTCCCCTTTTCCTTTGTCGTAAAGAAAGGGGAAAAAAGCTTGCCCATGATCTCCGGCGGGATACCGGGACCCGTATCCTGCACCTTCACCTTGATCCTGCGTGCGCCGCTCACGGTCGTAATGGTGATCGTGCCCCTGCCCTCCATAGCCTCGGCCGCATTGAGGATGATATTGAGGAAAACCTGCTTGAGCTGCGCCCAGTCGGCGGTGATGGTCGGAAGTCCCGGGGCAAACAGTTTCTTAATCTTGATGTTGTGAAACAGGGACTGGTTGGCCACAAGGCCCAGCACGTCCTCCAGCAGCTCATTCATGTCGGTGGGACCGGGGCTCAGCTTTGTCTCTCTCGCAAAGCTGAGAAGCCCTTGAACGATCTCCTTGGTCCTCCCTGCCTCCTTTATGATCAGCTCCATATCCTCCCTTCGGGGATCGTCGCGCTCCAGGCTCTTCAGCAGTACATGGGCATAGATCGTTATCGTGCCCAAAGGGTTATTGATCTCGTGGGCAACCCCGGCAGCGAGCTGCCCGAGGGACGCGAGCTTCTCCGTTCGTATGAGCTGCGATTGCGCCTGCTCCAGCTCCTGGTGGGAAAGCTGCAGCTCCCGGTGCGATTTCTCCAACTGCTGGTAGATCTTCTTGCTCTCGGCGAGCAGGTAGGGCAGGCAGTATTCGGCTTCCACCATACCCTGGGCAACCGCCACAGCCTTGTCCCGGCAGGTCGGATAACCGCACGCCCCGCAGTCCAGGTTATGATGAGGCGGCTCCTTATCGATCGATTTCAGGATCGTCCGTACCTGTTCCTCCCCGGGTATGGGCAGCGTCTGCTCCATCGCGCGGAACTCGCGCCTCAGGTCGATATCGCCATACCTCTTCACGTCGTCTATCACGGAGGCATAATCCCGCCGCATCATCTCCGACTTGGTGTAGCGTGCCACTGCCTGCCGCTTCCCGAGGAGAAAGACCTCCTGGTCGATAAACGGCCCGTCGATGCAGCCCTCACAGTAGACGACGTCGAGAAACCTGGCATGGGCATGGCCGGACGCAAGCTGCTTGAGGACGTTCGTGCATCGCCTGTGTCCCCCTATGGCGCTTATCTCGTCCATGAGGACGTCAACGGTGATGCCCATGCTCTTGTAGAGCCCCCCGATCACCGGCACAATTCTCGAAAGATAGGGCCTCGGCCCGTCAAAGTCGCTCTCCGGCAGCTTCCGCCGGGTAATGTCTGCCTGATCGATCATCCGCTTTACGTCCCTGAAGGTGATCACCTCATCGATAAACCCCTCCACCTCCGGGGCTGCCATCTCCCCTATCTGCGTGAGGCAGGGCGTGATATAGATCATCTTCCACCCCGGTCTTGCCCGTCGCGCGACCTTTCCGATTGCAATCATGGGCGACACGATCGGCGCGAGGTTCGGTATCAACTGGGGCAGGTATTTCTGCACGTAGAAGACGATTGCCGGACAAACAGAGGAAATCACCGGCCCCTTCGTGTCATGCTGGAGTATTCTTGTATACGCCCGGCTCACCAGCTCGGCGCCGAAAGCGCCTTCCCACACCTCGGTAAATCCGAGGTTTTTCAACGCAGTCACCCACCGACGGGGAGCACCGCTCTCCACCGCCGCGGGGAAAGAGGAGTCGAGGCACGCGATGGTCTTCCAATCGCCGGCGAGGTATTCCTTCACCCGGCTTATGCCGCTCTTGTGGTCCATGGCCTGGTGCGGACACGCCTTGATGCAGTTTCCGCAGAGAATGCATCGCTCCGGGATAACCTTGATATTGTTCTCTTCGAGCTTAATCGCCTTGACAGGGCAATGCTGGATGCAGTACAGGCATCTGCGGCACTTTCCGGCCTTGATATCGATATTGTGAGCGCTCTCTGCCTTGTAAACCATTAAAGGTACACTTTTCAATCACTTCTCACTAGCGATAATCAAGCATCTTACAACAAATGTGTTTTTATGTCAAAGACTTGTGATGATATGCACAAGGCACTCATGGCGGGGGGTACCGCCTCGCGAGCTTTTGGGGGGAGACTCCTGCGAGATAGAGGAGCATGGTCGTCCAGTTCCGCACGCAGCATCGCACCACCCCTTCCCTGTTCCAGCGGCGGCCGGAGGTGCTCAGCTTCTCCGGAATTATGAAAATGGCGCGGCCTTCCCTCTTGATCCGTCTCATCAGGTCCACATCCTCCATCAGGGGCATCTCCCTGTATCCGCCGATGAGGCGAAAGTAGTCGCGCATGATGAAGATCGACGGCGCATAACCGGCTTTTCGGGAGAGGGCGACCGCGTCTCTGACAAAACACCGGTAGACCTCACGCCGCCGTCTCCTCACCGGTCAAGCGGCCAAGTCTCGTCTTCACCATGCCCTTTTCAGGGAATTTGGCGAAGATTAAGGAGCCGTTCGTTGTCATCCATACCGATATCGCCTTCGAGAGAGAGCAAGACTACAGTATAATCGCGACGGATATTCCAGTCCAGATCATACACGGCAACACTTCATGAATGCACACGTTCGTACCGTATCTCGGGTCATCTTTTCACGCTTGCCGGAAAGACGCCGTGTTCTTGATCTTCAGGAAATGAATAGGTATATTCTTACCGGCGATGGGGTTCGCCTTAACTGCCCTCCGGGGGCTAATGACTCCTACCTTGATTCGATCTCCGGCAGGGGCGGCGACTGGAGAAAGCTGATGCTCCGGCAGGGGTTTTCAGGAGGAGCATCATGGAACGGAAAGCGACCGGATCTTACCCCGTTCAGCCGACGGCACGGTTGATTCTCAGCAAGATCCAAGAGGCTTCCGACTGTTTTAACATCGTTTCTCTTCACCGCGACATCGCGGCCTGTGAGGGTCTTTTTGCCCGGGATCAGATAATCGATGTTGCGATCCTCGGACAGTTCAAGGCAGGAAAGAGTTCGTTCATCAACAGCCTGATCGGCCAGGATATTCTGCCGGTCGGCGTCGTCCCGGTGACTACGGTCATCACCCGGCTTCACTACGATCAGGAGCCGAAGGCCATCATAACCGGCTTCGATGGTACGAGGACCGAGGCGGCCATCGATGAGGTCGAGCAGTTCATATCCGAAGAGCGGAACCCTGCGAACGAGAAGAACATTGAGACGGTGGATATAGGATTGCCTGTGCTATCCCGGTATCCGGGACTGCGCCTCGTCGACACCCCGGGTCTGGGCAGTGTCTTCAGGCACAACACCGAGACGTCCCTGGAGTGGCTGCCGGAGGTGGGGGCCGCAATCGTGGCGGTCAGCGCGGATCGGCCGTTATCGGAAAACGACATTAACCTCCTCCGGGAGCTTGCCCGTTATACGCCGAAGATCATCCTTCTTTTGACAAAGGCCGACCTTCTTTCTCCATCGCAGCAGAAAGAGGTGATCCGCTTCTTCAGAAACACCCTGCAGCGCGAAATCAATCAGGCTCTTCCCGTGTACCCTTATTCCATAAAGTCGAACACCGGCTCCTTGAAAAGCCGGATCGACACCGTTCTCGTCAGTCTTTCGGCACACCGCGATACGGAGTTCGTCAACATCCTCCGGCATAAGACCGCCTCCCTCGCGAAAAGCTGCCTGGCCTACCTCGCTATCGCCCTCAAAACCGCCGAAAAGGCAGACACAGACCGCGAAAGCCTGAAAAAGCTCATTCTCACCGAAAAGCTCAACTACGATCTGATCCGCTCGGAGCTGTTCGCGGTGACCCGTGAGAATATGCTCCGGACGAGGCCGGCGATTGCCGCCCGGCTTGATGCCGGGAGGGCCGGGTTCACAAGGGGGCTCATCGGGAGGCTGCGGAAGGAGATGCCCACCTGGAAGGGGAATCTCTGGCAGTTGACACGCAGATACGAGGAATGGCTCGAAGAAAACCTTACACGGGAGCTGAATCAGCTCTCCAAAGAAGAGCACCGCCATTTTTTCGGCACCCTCAACAAGACCTACCTGTCCACCTCGCGCTCCCTCGATCTCTTTAGAAATCTCCTCGACAGGAACATCGAGACTCTGCTTGGCATAAAGCTTTCCCCCGCAGAATGGGACATACGCGTACCCGAGCCCGCCCATCCGGACGTGGCTTTCACGAAGGTCTTCGATTTCCATTTCGACCTTCTCTGGTTTCTGATCCCCATGACGGTCTTCAGAGGCGTCTTCGAAAGACACTTCTTGAAAAAAGTCCCCGGCATCGCCCGGATGCACCTCTCCCGTCTCGCTTACCAATGGGAGGTCCGGATCAACAGGACCATCGAGGAGATCAGGGACCAGGCGCTGAAATACGTGCAGGAGGAGCTCGCAACCATCGACGCCCTCCTCTCACAGGCGGCAGGAAAGAGCGACGAGATCAGAAAGACGATGGGTGAGCTGCGGGACAGGCTTCAGGAGTTGGGCGCTTAGGCGGGCGGCCGGGCGCTTTTCGCGCCTGGCGCGGTCGCCGGCTCGGTGTGACCACTCACCTACGACGGGGTATGCTCCGGGTCCCGCCCTCGCCGGCTTCCGCCCCATCCATCAAAAATCGCCTCGGCCGCGAAAACGACCTTACTCACTTCACTACATCCTCGCGCGCGGACTTCTCGGGCGAGTGAAGAATGGCATCTGGAAGCGAGAGGCATTTATTTTCCGGGACCTGTACTTTTTTCTCGTGAACGTTTTCCTTGACATCGATGACGGACCGTACAAGAATAGAATCACATCCGAAAAGAATGTTACCCGCGGCGATGCAGCGCGGTATCGATGCGAGCGGACGACTGCGGTCCCGGCCCGTGACATCCTTACGGGCGGCCATGAGGGAGAGGAACGACGGGGACAATGATCGATGATGCGGTATAGGCTCCACGGCCCCGGGGGTAGGCTCTCCAGCGCGAAGGATAGAGCGGACTTTTTCAGCACCGCATCGGTCGTCATCCGTGAATCGATCCTTTCCTTTCGCCGGAACCGGGGATTCGAGGTGGCCGGGGCCCTTTCTTCCTACGCCTTTTTTTCGTGCATCCCCCTTTTCTTCTTCATCACCTACCTCCTCGGCAATTATGTGGTCTCCTCGAACGTCGCGCTCCGGGGTGTCGAATCCCTTGCGACCCATATGTTCCCTCCCCTGAGCAAGGCCATAATGGACGAGATCGCCTTTCTGAACCGGAGGCAGGAGGTCTGGGGCCTCGTGAGCCTCCTCATGCTCCTGGTCTCGATCATCCCCTTCATGGACGGGCTAAGGTCTGCTTTCTTCGAGATTTTCGAGACAGGCCGCAGGATATCCTTTTTGCGGGCCCAGGTGCTCAATCTCTCGGCGGTCCTTACGGCCCTCTGCTTTTTTGCCCTGCTCATCGCGGCAGAGATCGTCTATGCCGCGCTCGCGGCCGGTATCTCAAGGCAGGCGCCGGTTCTCGCCGGCGCCACCGACCTCGCCGCCTCCTTTGCGCTCGTGCTGATCCTCGTGCTTGTTTTCTACGGTATAGTGGTGCCGGTCAAAATCAGCAGAATGCACCTGCTCGCCACGTCGGCCGCTGCCGGTGCGCTGCTCCTGTGCTTCAAGATCTTCCTCTCGTGGTTCCTGGTCCTGGACCCGGAGTACGGCCTTGCCATGGGCTCCCTCAAGATTGTGGGCGTTATCATGTTCTGGGTGTACTGTTCTCTGGTGGTGATCCTTTTCGGCGCGGAAATCATGGTATCCCTGAGCAAGAGGGATGCGCTCCTGCTGAAGAAGCTTTTCACCGACGGTCCTCCGAGCCTCGGCGAGTCGGGATCGACCTTCAGGAGGTTCGTGAGGACCTATGCAGCGGGGGACGTCATCGTGCAGGAGGGTGAAAGAGGCAATTCCCTCTTCTACATCCTTTCGGGATCGGTCACCATCGAGAAGAAAGGCCGTCCTATCGGCACGATGCAGAGGGGCGATTATTTCGGTGAAATGTCGATGCTTCTCGATGCGCCGAATACGGCTACCGTCATCGCAGGCATGACACCCGTGCAGGCCATCGTCATCTCTCATCGCAATTTCGAGATTATCCTCCGGGAAAACTCTCGTATCGTCACGACCATCCTCAGGGACATGGCCTTGAGGCTGAAGGCAACGAGCGAGAAGGCATCCTCCGGATGAGTGGCGCAGCTCTCCCCTAAGGCCCATAAGCGCTAATATAAGAGGAAAGCGAGTTCTTTGGTACGATTCGTCATACCGGCGAAAGCCGGTATCCAGGGGAATTTAACGTGTCTGGACCCCGGTTTTCACCCCCGGATTCAAACCTTCCGGGGCAGGCTTGGTGACGGCCTAAGTTAGCGCTTATGCCCCTAAGGTCCCGGCGATCGGGAGGTAGTCTCCTAATTTGAAGGGAAGAGTCCGCTTTAGTGGCATATCAATTGCATCGAGCGAAGGCATGAGCCTCACCGCCTTGGCCGTCATCTGGTTGCTGGTTCAAATCCCGCTCGCAATTGCGGCGGGGAAATTCATGAAGTGGAGGTGCGGTGAACGGGGAAACCGGGCAGATATTGCTGTGGACGGTGACCGATATCTGCACAAAATAAAATATACGTCGTCATCTTTTTGACCGCCTTTACGTCATTTTTCTGTCTTATGATCCTGCACAATTCGTAAGCCTTTCCGCCTTGTCCAAACTTCTCCACAACCACAACGTCCTCAATGAAAGAGGCTTTGCAGTCGTGGACTAGATCCCTGTTTTGTTGGGAGACGGACGTTTTTCTTTTACGCGCCGAACCATTTCTTTTCGTTCGGCTTCCGATTTCATCTGTTTATCGATCGCATTTACTATAGCCTGCGTGTGGTCGTTTGCAGCCTTCTGCACCCTGTCAAAGTCGCGATCACGCAAGGCTTCGATCAGTTCTGCATTGGCCGAGTACATCGCAGGAAGGGCCGGGAGGAAATTGAGGCGAGTGGGGAGCATCTGTGACGAAATCAGGTCGAACAATTCCTTCAGGTAGAAGAGGCCGCTCGCCTTGTAGATGTGCCCGTGAAACTGCATTTCGGGTGTCCCAAAGAGGACGAGGTCTTCAGTTTCAATACCGCGCAACTGGTCGGCCAAGCAGGCGGACAACGTTTCAAGCATCTTTTCAGTCATTCGCTCACAAGCCAGTGTGCCTGCCAATTTGTCCAGGGCGTTCAGGACCAATAACTGCTCTCGGACCCGCTCAAGAGAACTCTCTACCATGAATACACCCCGATGGGGCACTTTTCGAACGATACCTTCCTGTTCCAGCCTTCCGATGGCGTCCCACACAGGTGTACGGCTCACGCCCAATTCCCGCGATAGTCTCTCCATGTTAAGACGCAAACCAGGTTTGAAACGGTTTAGGTAGACCATTTCCTTGACGGCGTGATACACCGTCTCGCTCATGCTCTCCTTCTTTTTGTTCTTCCTTCGCACCATGACACAATTTCTTGGTTCAACGTTGAAGTGAATGCCCCTTCTCGCATGGATGCTGCCTGAAACCTAAAAAGAGACAACAACCAACGATGAAATTATAAGCATAAAACAATGCAAAAAATCAAGGAAGACTTCCTTGATTGTCTTCCTTGATTTTTTGCAGTCTCGCCCTTTCATGGCTAATTGTTTTTGTTAATAATGGTCAATATGTGCAGAATTATGTTCTATATACAATGAAATTTATGTGAATACGTAACTCGTCACAGTCTCAACCTAAAAAGTGTTGTTATTACATATCAATATGTACAGTAATAAGTTATTAAATGAAATTTTTATGAAAAAAAATTCTTGACATATATTTTTCAACAGTGTACATAGTTAGAGAACGAAGATGGGTCTATTAATGAACACTAAAGAAAGGTGGCGGAAAAACACAGATTCTCCATTCGATGATACTCAGTTTGACCAGTAGACATCAGGAGTTCAATAAAGGAGGAGGTCACGAATTATGGAAAAGAGTGATTTGGTCAAGATTGTCGGGAGTAACAACGTTCTGGACAGTCCAAGCATCTTGGAAGAGTATGCCTGCGACATGAGCTTTGTCCCCCGGGTGCGGCCCATGTGTGTAGTAAGGCCCGGCAACGCCGAGCAGGTACAATCGATAGTAAGGTGGGCGAACGAAACCGGCACGCCTCTGGTCCCCGTCAGCTCGGGTCCTCCTCACTTCCGGGGTGATACGGTCCCCCGGATGGGTGGGAGCGTGATTGTTGATCTCAGCCACATGAAAAAGATCGTGCGGATTGATACCAGGAACAGAGTAGCCATGGTGGAGCCGGGGGTGACCTTTAGCGAGCTCCAGCCTGAATTGGAAAAGGTCGGGCTTTCAGCGTATATGCCTCTCTGTCCCAGGGGTTCCAAATCGGTTGTGGGGAGCATGCTTGAAAGAGAGCCCATCACTATGCCTGCCCATCATTGGGACAGCACGGACCCGTTTCTATGCGCGGAACTCATCTATGGCACCGGGGATGCGATGAGGACCGGTGAAGCTGCAGGGCCGGAGACTACCGAGGAACAGTGGAAGATAGGCAAATCCCAGATGACCCCCTTCGGGCTTTCCCAGATGGATGAGAACAAAATAATATCCGGGGCTCAGGGGACCATAGGCATCATTACCTGGGCAACGATGAAATGCCGCATGGCATCCAAGTTCAGCCGGATACTCATGATTCCTTCCGAGAACATTACGCCTCTTTTCAATCTGAGCTACCAGGTTTTGAGGACCAGGCAGTGTGATCATTGCTTTATCCTGAACGATTTGAACCTCGCATCCTTGCTTGCCCGTGACCCCGGAGAGATCAAGGCGCTGCGGGATGTCTTGCCCCCATGGGTCCTCGTAGTGAGCTTCGAGGGGAATGGCTACCTGCCCGAGGACAAAGTGGCATGGCAGGAAGCCGATTTCAGGGACATTGTTGCCCACACAGGTGATTTGAGCGCGGACGATACGATCCCCGGTGCGACCGCCGAGGATCTGTCCCGGATGCTTTCCCGGCCATCGGACGAGCCTTACTGGAAGCTGAGATACAAAGGCGGTTGCAGTGACATCTTCTTCCTTACCACCCTGCGCAAAACCGCCGAGTTCGTTGCCGCAATGGCGGGGATGGCGCAATCGCGGCGGTTTGTTCCCAGCGATATCGGCGTCTACATCCAGCCCGTGGTGCAGGGCACAGGTTGTCACTGTGAGTTTGACCTCTTCTATAATCCGGGCAACGCTGCCGAGACGGAGCGGGTGAAGTGGCTCGTTACCGAAGGGGCCGCAAGTCTCGCCAACATGGGTGCCTTCTTCTCCAGACCTTACGGGGCGTGGGCGAAGGTTGCCTACGGCAGAGCCGTTGAGACTGCCACTATGCAAAGAAAGCTCAAGAAGATATTCGACCCGAAGGATGTCCTCAATCCCGGGCAACTATGTTTTTAACACTCAGGGGGTGAAAAAATGGCATTAAAAGATTTCGAACATGATATGCAAAGGTGCTCAAGGTGTTCGTACTGCAAATGGATACCCTTTGAGAATCAGCAAAACATGGACTTTATAAAGGGCTGTCCGTCGGCGGCCAGGTATAACTTCCATGCCTATGCGGCATCGGGCAAATGGAACATGTCCTATGCGTTCCTGAACGAGAGGATCGATCATTCCGACGCCTTTCAGGATGCGGTCTACCGGTGCATGATGGACGGATGCTGTGATGTCTCCTGCAAGACCGTCCAGGACATCGAACCCCTCCAGCTCATGTATGAACTGAGAAAGAAATTCGTCGAGGACGGACAGATTCTGCCCGAGCATATGCTTACCATCGATGGCCTCAAGAAAGAGGACAATATGATGCAGGGCAAAAAGGTAGATCGCGGCAAATGGGCGAAAGGTATTAAAGTAAAGGACCTCACCAAGGAGAAGGCTAAGGTTGCCTTCCATGCAGGCTGCCGGTACTCCTACGATGAAGAGCTCTGGCCTATTGTCAGGGGAGCACTTCAAATTCTCATCGACGCGGGCGTTGACGTGGGGATCTGGGGAAAGGATGAAGTCTGTTGCGGCGGCCGTGCCGAGTCGATGGGGTTCGCGGGCGAGTTGACCAAGTATGCGGACCATACCCTGGAGGCGCTCAAGGCGGCGGGTGTGGAGACCCTTGTCAACCCCTGCTCCGATTGCTACCAGTGCTATAAAGTCGAGTACGACAAGATCGGCAAGAAGCCGCCGGTCGAGGTCCTGCATATCACTGAATATCTCCATCGCCTGATACAAGATGGAACCATCAAACTGACAAAACAGGTCCCCTTGACCGTGACCTACCATGACCCGTGCCACCTGGGCCGCCTTGCGGAGCCCTGGGTGCACTGGGAAGGGAAAGAGGTAAAGGTCATGGGACAGATGATCTGTCACGAGCCTCCCAAACAATTCAGGCGCGGTGCGCGAGGGGTCTATGATATCCCGAGAGAGGTAATAAAGAGTATCCCCGGCGTCAGACTTGTGGAGATGTACCGGAACAGGGAGTCCGCCTGGTGCTGCGGTGCGGGCGGCGGCGTAAAGGATGCATACCCTGAGTTTGCAAACTGGACTGCCGGCGAAAGGATAAGAGAGGCAAAGGCAGTAGGGGCAAAGGCCCTTGTTTCTGCGTGCGGCTGGTGTCGAAGGAACTTCATGGATGCCATGGAAGATGGCGCAGCGCGGATCGAGGTCTATGACATCATCGAACTCGTACAGAAGGCAATGTAAAAAGGGGGTGTGAACATGGCGTTAACAGATATAGAATATCAGGCGTTAGAAGATATCGTCGGTCCGGAGAATATCAGCAGGGAACCGGCAATCCTTGATACTTACGACCAGTGTTGGGGACATAAAGCAGTATTCGATCAGAAATTTTCAACCCGTCCCGCGGCGGTCCTTCTGCCCGGAAGCTCCGAGGAATGTCAGGCAATAGTTAAGGCATGCAACAGGTACCGCATACTTTTCAAACCCTTTTCCTCAGGATTCGAGATTGTTGCCTTTGCGTTGGCGAATGAAAGGGGCATCCTCCTTGACCTGAAGAGGATGGACCGGATTCTTGAAATCGATGTGGAGAACATGCACGCCGTGGTTGAACCCTATGTCAACATATACAGGCTGCAGAGGGAAGCGATGAAACACGGACTTGTCATGGGATCTATCGGGGCCGGTCCGAGCGGGGGGGTGATCGCCGGTTCCTGCTGCCATTTCGGCGGAGGGACCACCATGGTCAGCACCGGCGGCTTGGGACGGAGCGTTCTGGGCGTAGAATGGGTGTTGCCGACAGGTGATGTGCTGTCCATGGGCACAGCGGAGTCGGAAATGGGATGGTTTACCGCTGACGGTCCGGGACCAAGCCTGAGAGGGGTGTTGCGGGGCCGTTCAGGCTCAAACGGAGGCAGTGGCATCATCACCAAGGCAAGCGTAAAACTTTACCCGTGGTATGGGCCTCCGGACATAAAATTCACCGCGGCGCCCGGTGTGCCTCCCTCGGGAAAACGGATCAGCGAAGTGCCGCCGAACTACAAGGCGATGATCATTATGTTCCCGAGCCAGAGCGCTATGTTTGAGGCTTTGATAAATATAGGGAAGGCTGAAATCGCCTCGGCCCTTATGGGGGCTCTCGTCTTTCCCTATGGAGAGGGAAACGACGAACAATGGGCCGTAATACAGCAGATGGCTGCGGCGGGGATCTCTTTCACGCAGGTTGCTTCGCAGGGCGTGGCCCTTATCTTAGGCTCCGACACTCAAAGGGGGCTGGAATATAAAGAGAAATGTCTTATGGAAATTGCCGGGCAAATGGGCGGCGGCCCTGTGCCCATACCCCCTTCCGACCAGGCAGGGCTGTTTGCGGCGGCTATGTTGCACTTTGGCTTTGTCACGGCGGCTTTCCGGCGTACCGGGGATTTCTTCGTATCGCCGACCAGCGATGGGAGCCCGGACTTTATGCTGAATCTTCGCAAAAACGCCGAGCAGATGTTGAAGCCTTACATGGAAAAGGGACTATTTCAACAACTCGGCATACCCGAAATGTTTGTCATGCCCGGTGAGAATAACTCCATCGGTTTCCATGAGGAAAATGTTTCTTTCTATGACCCTTGGGACCCTGATTCGCTTGACGCGTTACGGGATATGGTGCACAAATCGGAAGACCCTAATGGGCAGTTCCGGAGTTATGGGGTTCCCCACCTTGGTGGAGGGCTTCAGATTGAGTGGGTCAGCCATGTGCACCAGAACTTTGGCCCCATCTATGATAATTACGATAAATGGATGAGGAGCATTAAAGGGATGTTGGACCCTAACGGAGTGGGAGATTGGTCGGCTTACATACCCGCTATCTTCCCATGACATAGGTGAGGTACCAATGGATCGGATTCTTGTAATAATAGAGAGGGAGGAGGGGCGGATTGCCCCTCTCTCCTATGAGCTCCTGAATGCGGGCGCGGAGCTTTCGCGACAGGGAGGAGAGGTTCTATGCGCCTGTTTGCTCGGTGACGGGGCCGGCGAGCTTGCGGATGAGATCGCCTGGTATGCCTCCGAGGTATATGTGATTGACAATCCTCTCCTCTCCCATGTGCAGCCCGATGTCTATGCGTCCGCCGTAGAAGCCCTGTGCCGTGCGGTAAATTTCCGGACAGTGCTCATGGGACACACCCATGACAACCTCGATATAGCGCCGAAGCTGGCGTGCAGGATGGGGAAAGATGCGATAACGGATTGTGTGAAGATAGAGAGAGATATGGATTCGGGCGCTCTCCTTTGCACAAAGCCCATATACGGCGGTAATGCCGTAGTGGTGTTGGAGGTGGAGCAGTTGCCTCAGATAGCGACCTTGAGGCCAAAAGCAATGGGTGCTCTGGAAAGAGGCAATGTAAGGGGTGAAATCATACCTTTTCCATGCGAACTCCACCCCTCTCCGATACTCACCATCAGTCTTGTGCACGGGGAAAGTGTGAGCCTCGATAAGGCGGATGCAATCGTTGCGGCCGGCAGGGGCGTCAAAACGGCTCAGGGCATAATGGAACTGGAAGCACTGGTGGAGGCCTTGAGCAGGCATTTTGACAGGGTTGAGCTGGCTGCAAGTCGGCCCCTGGTGGAAGACGGGCTGCTGCCCCGCTCCCGTCAGGTGGGGCAGACCGGAGAGAAGGTGAACCCCGAGGTCTACATTGCCGTCGGAATTTCAGGCGCTGCCCAGCATATGGCCGGGGCAGGAGGATCAAAGAAGATCATCGCCATTAACAAAGATTCCGGGGCGCCCATCTTTGAGGCCTCCGATTATGGGGTCGTAGGTCCCTATGAGGAAATTATCCCTGCGTTTATTAACAAATTGGTGGTATTGCCGTGAAGCCGCCTACGATTATTGTGTGCATAAAAGATATCCCGGATCCCGAGGGGCCGCGTTCCGCCTATGAAATCCGCAGCGATGAAAAAAGGGTCGTCCCCATCGGGATCCCTCCGGTCATCAATCCTTATGACGAGAATGCCCTTGAATTGACGATGCGGCTCAAAGATCGATGGGGAGGGAGGGTAATTGCCCTCAACATGTGCGAGAAGGCCGTTCTCCCCGTCCTCAAAAAGGCACTTAGCGTGGGGGCTGATGAGTTGATCCTCCTTGAGGATCAGGCATTTAGAAACCTTACCAGCTATGCGACCGCCTGGGTGCTCTCGGCAGCGATCAGGAAGATCGGGGACTACGATCTGGTCGTGACAGGAAGGCAGGCTGCCGACTGGGATGCCGGGCAGGTGGGGCTCCTCCTTGCCGGAATACTGGAGCTTCCCGGCATTAATCTCGTCCAGTCCGCAGAGATCGAGGGCGGTACAATCATAGCGGAAAGGCTGACACGGACCGGTCACGAGACAGTGATGGCGCCGCTTCCGGCCCTGATCACGGTAAGCAGCGAGGTGGGCGATCTCAGGCTGGCAACCATCAAGGCGATTCAGGACGCCAAGAAAAAATCCGTGACGAAGTGGGGGGCCGCAGACCTTTCTCTCGATTTTGCACTGCTGCGCTCAAGGGTAATACGCTCCCTTACGCCGCCCCCTCCGCCGTCGAGACACTGTCACTTCATTGAAGGAAAAACATCGGAGGAGAAGGCGGAGAATCTGGCAGCCAGGTTGCGCCGGGATAAGGTGATATGAAAGCCATAAGTGTGAGGTGATCGTGTTGCGACAAAAGGCGTGACGAAGTGCGGCGACCACACGGGTATAAGAGAATGAAACATCGGCCAGGGTGGGACCGAGCCATGTGAGACCGAGGGGAATCTCAATTCAAAAATAAGGGGAGGGTTATGATGAGCTACTTTAACAAAATCTTCATTCTACTGATGTTGACGTGGGGGGCCGTGGGTCTGGAGCGGTTGGTGGCAGGTTTCGTGCTTACGGGCATCCAGAAAGATTTCTCACTCAATTACACCCAGGCGGGGATGGTAATAGCAATGTTTGGTCTTGCCTGGGCGATAGGCACTTGGGCCATGGGAAGCTTATCCGACTACGCGGGAAGGAAGCCCGTCCTCGTCTTCCTGATCATCTTCGGCGGCGTTTGTAGCTGGCTCACGGGCCTCGCCTGGAGCTTCGCCGCCCTGCTGATCATCCGGGCCGTTATGGGCTTCGCTGACGGCGGCATCTTCGGGCCTGCCTCGGCTACCGTCACGGAAGAATCGCCTCCCCTCACCAGAGCGAGAAACGCAGGGATGCTGCCGGCGCTTTTTACCCTGGTCGGGGCGGCGATAGGCCCCATCCTCAGTACTCAGCTCATGGCCCATTATGGCTGGAGATTCGCCTTCTACATTTATGCAATACCCGCGGTAGTCCTTGGACTTCTCATATGGGTGGTCATGAAGGAACCTGAATCGACGCGGTTGGCCATCGCCGCACGTCGTGCCGGGGAGCAAAGGGCACAGCGCCTGGACGGGGAGGGCAAGGAAATCGGCTACTGGGATGTGTTCAAGTACCGGAATATACTCCTCATGACGGCCATATGGTCCTTCGTCATGGCCTTTCTTTGGATCTTCACCTCTTTCGGCACGCTCTATATGGCCAAAGTCCATGGTTTGCCGTTGACGACGGTGGGGATGATTATGTCGGGTATCGGCATAGGGGGATTCTTTGGCTCTCCCTTGCTCGGATTGATTTCCGACCACACGGGACGGAAGAAGACCATCGTTTTGTGCCTTTTCGTGTCAGGAGTTGCGGCCATTATCTTCGGGGCCCTCACCCCCGGCACCAGCGTCGTGGTACTCTTCACATTCCTGTTTATCGCTGGCGGCGTCTGCGGAGGTGTATGCCCGATTATGATGTCGGTTTCGACAGAGACGGTCGGCTTTTCCATGGCCGCAACGGCAATAGGCGTGGTGACCGGGTTCGGTGAGCTGATCGGGGGCGGCGTATTTCCCATTGTCGGAGGAGGGATTGCCGATACCATCGGCTTATCCTCGACCCTGTATCTTAGCGGGGCGCTTCTCGTAATCGGTGGTGTCTGCGGAATCTTCATGAAAGAGACAGCCCCGAGGATGATTGCACGGGTCGAAAAGGCAGATATATTGGCGCCGGCGGTCTGAGGCGCCTATCGGTTGGACCACCACCATGCTTCACAAGAGAGGAGGATTCTATGAGTGGAGTGAGAGAAAAGGATTCGTTCAAGGGCGATAAAGAACTGGCTCGCAAGATAGCCGGCCAGAGCACGTACTCGGGTGATTCCATCAGAATCAATGTCAAGGGCTATAAACCCGCTCCCCATCCTGTACCGTACGGGACGAAGGTCGAGGGCATGCTCTTCGACGGCTATCCTCAGATCGTCAAAGAGGAAGAGGCAAAACCGACGTACGGGGTAAGAAAGGAAAAGAATATCATGGTTCCCATGCGCGACGGCGTCCGCCTTGCGACAGACGTATACCGTCCGGATGTCGAGGGGGAGCGGTTCCCCGCCCTCCTCGCCTTTGGCATTTGGGGAAAAGATGCGCAGGAGGCGATAGGGTGGCTCGCTGATAAACCACAGCCTTACTACGACAGCCCATTCTGGGATGGAAACATGGAGGCCGGGGACTATAACTATCTGGTTCCCAGGGGGTATGTTCACGTGATCCCTGACCCGCGGGGCATAGGCGACTCGGAAGGATACGGGACATTCGGGATGTGGGACGTCTATGATACGATAGAATGGATCGCCGCCCAACCGTGGTGCAGCGGCAAGGTGGGAATGATCGGACCCTCCTCCTACTCCTCCATGCAGATGCTCACCGCTCCTTTGAAACCACCCCATCTCGTCGCCCTTCACCCCGACGAGAACATGTCCGGCTCGGGCGACTACTTCCATGGGATCTTCGATACCATCTGGTACCACATTCCGGCAGGCAGGCATGGGAACGACAGCTTCTTCTGCTACCCCAACTACCCCTTCACGCCCGTGCCCCCTGTTATGATGGGTCTTCCCGACATTAAGGAGAGGATCGCCGAGGCACTCGAGCATCCGGACATCAAGTACAACAGCAAGTGGTATGCCCACATCAAGTATCCTTACAAGTTCCCCCATCTCTTTGATCTCCTCCTTGCGTCCCTGCACCCTGAGCCGGGCAAGTATGTCCACAGCCAGATACTGACGCGAGTGCCCGGCATCGAGACGGTGACGCTGCCGATCTACGAAGGCACGCCCTGGGTGACCAGATTCTACATCTGGTCGACC
>Ga0187864_10000422_pt1 | contig 47258 bp, 39 predicted proteins | sample June2016WEW_11_4_FD_132985 | JGI IMG/M metagenome (GOLD analysis project Ga0187864, IMG submission 132985) | Peatland microbial communities from SPRUCE experiment site at the Marcell Experimental Forest, Minnesota, USA - June2016WEW_11_40 | ecosystem: Environmental > Terrestrial > Soil >...
CTCGCCGACCAATGAAAAGAGCGCGGAAGAAGGCGAGAGGAGAGGTGTGCTGTGAATAAGGCTGATATCGCTAATCTGTTGAAATTGTTATGAACGAACTTTTTGCTTGACAGGAGGGATATAGGATGTCCCTATGGTCGCTGTCCAATTTGGTTTTACTTTTTGGACATCTATGATAGAAGTGGTAATGGTCGAGGGAGACAGTTGGGAGAGACAGGCGTGCCTGAATGAGACAAAAGCTATTGAACAATTGAAGGCTGTCTCCCTCCCCCGGACTGGTCGACACTTGTTATGATTGACAACAATGGCGTGTTTCTTCATACTTATCGGGTGGCTTCCACAGAAAAACCGTAAACGTGGTCTTCTTCAGGACAAAGTCTCAGGGTGCCCTATGACACAGGGGAGGTAGACGTATGGGAATCACTGCCATAGCTATAACCAAGCTCTTCGGATATTTTGATCCGGTTGTCAACTTAAAAACAAAGGACAGAATCACGATCATCCATGGTCCGAACGGTGTTGGCAAGACCACGATATTGAGATTGGTACGTGATCTCTTCGCGAGTCGATTCTCTTCGCTCTTTACAACACCCTTTGAGAAAATGGTTATTCAGTTGGGTTCTGAAGGAACTTTGACGGTTGCCAAAGGGAGTGAGCCTAAAAAGACTGATCTGCCTAAGATTACTCTTACATTTAGAGCTGCAGACGGCAAAACGACGGAGCACACCATCGGGCGCATATCTCAGCACCCATCGCAACGTAGTCTTCCCTTGAGTATCATCGAACGGATTATCCCGTTTGTCGAAAGAATAAGCCCAGAAGCCTGGATAGACAAGCGAACGGGGCGCGTGTTGTCCTTTGAGGAGATCGTGCTTCGATTCGGCGATCAATTGCCCACTGAAATTAAGGAACTTGTACAGAAACTGCCTGCCCGCCTATTAGAAGTTCTGAATAGCGTTACCGTGTCGTTGATAGAAACACAGCGGTTATTTACTGAACCGCCACGTGATGCTGCAGATCCTCGCCGCAGGAGTCCTGAAGTTCAGACCAGAATGACCGTCGAGCAGTATTCAGAAGATATGGTTAGCAATATTCAGCAAAGACTGCGTGATTCCGGCTCGCTCGCAGCTTCACTGGATCGTGAATTTCCCCAAAGGATGCTTGAGACCCATCTCCCCACAGACGCGACAGAGGAGAATATCCGCAGACTCTACGGCGAACAAGCGGATTATCGGAATAGATTGATGGAATCGGGGCTCATTGACCCCGAAACCCAGGTGTTTCTGCCTTCTGGGCACATAGGAGAAATGGAGAGAAAAGTATTATGGATTTACTTGAATGACGTTCAGAAGAAATTGCAGCTTTTCGACTTTCTGTTGGCGCGCGTCGAACTACTACGCGACATAATCAACAAGAGATTTCAGTACAAAGAGCTAACGGTTAAGAAGGAGAAAGGTTTCCTTTTTCTGTCAAACCATGATAAATCCGAAGTCCCGTTAACCGCCCTTTCTTCTGGAGAACAGCATGAGCTGGTCCTGACGTACGACCTCTTGTTCAAGGCGCGAAAGAACTCCCTCGTTTTTATCGATGAACCTGAACTTTCTTTGCACGTCAGCTGGCAGCGGAAGTTCTTAGAAGACATCGGTAGGATTTCTGAGCTCGCCGACCTCGACTTTGTCATTGCTACCCACTCACCATCAATCATCCATAACCGTCGTGACCTTATGGTGGGCTTGCCATAAGGGGGGTAATATATGCTTGTTACGGGGGATACTATTGCCAACGAAGCGGTAATGACAAGGCAGACCTATGCGGGCACCATATTCATTGTGGAGGGTGATGGTGACGAGAAACTTTTCCGTAAGTTTGCTCAGGATCCAGAAGCTCCTATCATCCCCGCATGGGGAAAGGAAAATGTCTTGGATGCTGCAGAGATTTTGGACCGGGAGGCTGCTGGGGATGGCTTCTTGGCTATTGTTGACGCTGATTCTTGGTACCTTGACGGCAGGTTCCCATCATCTCCGAACGTCCTCTTTACGGACGAGCATGACTTGGAGATGATGATAGTTCGCAGCAACAGTTTTGCTTCTGTGGTCCGCGAACTGGGGTCACAACCCAAAATTTTCAAATTCACCCGGTCCAGTGGCTCGACGGTTTCCGATAGTTTGACCATCCTAAGAGACATACTTCTTAGGAAGGCCATTTGTCTTGGATGCCTTCGATGGTGGTCTATATCGGACCATTTGGAACTCAAATTTGAGGGTTTGAGTTTCGAACGATTTATTGATAGAGACTCGTTAGATGTCGATATTGAAGTTCTGGTAGGAAACACTCTTGCGCTTACCAAGATCAGTAGGTTGAGGACGACGGACATAGTCCCGAAGCTGAAAGAGATGATTGAAACAAGTAATGATGATCCCTACAAAGTTTGTTGTGGGCATGATTTCATTGCGATACTGGGCCTTGGCCTTAGGAAAGCATTGGGGAATAAGTCCAAGGAGGCTGCGGCACCAGAGAATATAGAAACGGCTTTCCGTCTATCTTACGATATCTCGAGTTTTATGGCCACACGGCTTTACAGCAGAGCTAAGCAGTGGGAACAACATAACCCGCCGTTCATGACTTTTCCATAACCGATTCTGAAGTTCTATGGGGTCACCCGTTAGGGGCCTGTTACACAAACCGGAATTCTGTCACGCAAGCCGAGGGCATTCTATCCCATCGGGCCTTTCATCGTGCGTCACCCGTCGTTTGTCTCTGACAATCTGGCCTATCGTCGTATAATGCCCGATGTCTGCTCCACTTTCAGTGGGAAGACGCAGGAGTCACCCATTAGCGGCCTATTGCCCAAAGAGACCTTGTGATCGGGAGGTCCTATGTCCCTGGCACCTGTGACCGGCCTACGGCCACAAAGCCGCTCATCATCGCTCGGCCCCTCTGAGGTAACAGATACGGCTTGATATGTACCCAAACCACCCTTCCCAGAGTCGTGAAAGGGGCGGTCCTCAGCCCTTACGTCGGTTTCATTCGATACCGGATCAACGTCTCGATGTTCTGAATGGCCGACACCTGCGCTCCAGCCGGGGCTGCAGTACCGCCTTAAACCGTAATTCTGGGCACGCAGGTTTCGTTGAGCAACTGACTGACTTGTCTATCCTCCCACATTGGATAATTCGCCGGATCTGCAGTATAGACCTGCCAAGCTTGGTTCAGAAGATGTACAAGTGAATTATCAGGCAGACACTCCTTCCCTTTAGCCTCCGCTTCTTGAAATTGCCGGGGACCCGCCTCAATCACCATATCCTCAATAGTGTTCAGGACAACTCGTTTCAGCGATTCATCATAGAAACCATGATAGTCTTCATGGACCCCCATTGATTCGGCGACTGTGCGCCATTCCCTTTCGATCCTTCTTGATAGGTCCCTAAAGCCGCTTGCCTCAACCCGAATTGCTAAGAAGTTCACGCGTAGCCAGGTAACTGGATGGGTGGTGAACTTCAAAGCGTTCGGTTGGCGATAGAAATCGCCTTGATCTCTTATGCCAAAAAAGCGCGAAAACGCATGGAGAAAGCTTGGCCCTCCAATCGTAAAACCCACGGCATCACAGAAGAGTTCTTGGATCCACCTGTACCAAGTGTACGCAATTTCTTGCCTCTGTGACGTCATGATGTCCGAATACCGATCATTGCGTTGGGATGCGGGTATTAGGATATCATCTATCGCGATCTGTAGATCGCGTACAAGATCATTCATTTCCGGTTCATGACATCGATAGAGAAAATGTCCAAACTCATGAAAAAGCAGCGGCTGATAAAGCAGACTATGCTGCTCTATGATGGGAAAGTAATATATTGGTGCAATGCCCTGAAACGGCCATACGGCGCAATTGCCGCTAGCGAAGGCGGGTGCATATGCCGCCGTTTCGGAATGTGCTCGATGCAGCCAGCTAATGGTTGTCAGGCACAGTCGATCGGAGGAATTTGCTCGCAATACCGGTATAGACAGTCTCGAACTGAGAAGCCTAACCCATTGAGTGGCCTGTTGCGTAAAAGTCAAGATATTGTTAACGATCTCGCGGCGATCCAGGCTCAGGTACCTCAAATTTAGATCAACTGCCGTTCGAAGTTCGTTACATTTTGTCATTAGTTGATCTTGGTAGGGCCGCAATTCGCTGGGAGTGTGGGCTTGCAAAAGCATTTCACTCAACATATTCAGGTCTTTGAGCAATTCAAGGTTCTTCTGTTCTAGTATTGCTCTCATATTTACTCATCGCCAAACATCCCAGCCACATCGGCGTGAGCGTGTTGCTCAAGGATGGATCGTAAAGATTCAAGGCATTCCACTCTCTTGGAAAGATCATCATCGCTGTCCGATTCTATGAGAACGACGAGCTGTGGTAGCGACAACGTGAATAGCTCCGCACGTGGAGGCAAACGTCTTTGTTCGGCCAAGTACTGAATAGTCAACTCACCCAGTCGCGGATCGGCGCCCACAATCACCTCCCCTTGCTGCTTGCCCACACTGTCAATCAACTTCTGCAACTCACCCAAGAACGCGACTAATCGGATCTTTGCCCTTCCCACTTGGGCAGGGTCAGCGGGGTCTTTAAGGCACGCTAGTCTCAATTTGGCGTTGATCGAGAGCGTGTTAATAGCTGACGTAATCTCAGATACGCGTTCAAAACTCGAGGCAGTCAGCCAGTCATTATTCACGGGTCAACCTCCTTTCTTTGTCCGGGGGCGATCAACGCAATCGCCTCACTTCTTGAGCGTCCCGAGCCTTGAGGTCATCATCGGTCCGTTTCATGCCGATGTGGAGCCTTTGAGCGACACCAGGGCTTGACCAATTAAGCTGGGCACCCGAGAAGTTCGCCCTTGCTGCTCCGAGCACATCAGAACAGTGGCCGTTTCCCACGACAAGAATGGGCTCTGCTGTTCCCTGGCTTAGTGTTGGAGTACCGGTGGTCGCGATCGCGATTGTTCTGGCATTCAATTGAATACCAACACCGAGGAGAGGATTGTCTACCGACTGGTCATCATTCACGTTCCAAATACGAATCGACTTCATGGTATCCTTGTGGATTTCGACCCAATCGATGTGGGCGTCCTTTGGGAGATAACTCTTCTCCTTGAGCTGATTAATGGCATCGTTCAAGCCCTTGGCTTCCCGGTCGATAATCCTTCCATCTCTCATAACCAGCAGAGACATGATGGGGTCAAACTTCCTTGGGAAACACCGAGCAAACAAGTCAAGGATGGCGTCCGTAAGGATACAAGGATTGATGGACTCTTGTTGTCGATCAGCTTTAGGGTAAACGTGTGAAACGATCCTAAAGTCTGGCACCTTGCCGGCTTGCCGAGCGATCAATAGCGAAAGGGCAAAGTGACGCCATTCATATCCAACGTCGATTACCAGCTGGGCCTCGTAGGGGCCCGCGCTGTTAATGCCGTATGGTACGACATCAAGAAGTTGGGCCACGTCGAGCGTTATCAAGCCTATAAACGCTTCCCAGCGTTTCTGTCCCCTTTCGAGTCTTACTGACTTGGAATTGCGATCCCAAGCACCTTTAGTAAGATACCCATAGTGCTGATCCAATGTTTCTACGGTAACCCGCTTGATTCTCCAGTTCGGCAATTGAAATGCCACTTCGTGATAAGCGGTCGGCTCGTCGTTAAGAACGAAAAGTGCCATGCCCGACTGATCGGCGTCCCGTAACTGTTGCGCGGCATGGATTACCGTATCGTAACCAACCAATTCGGCGGCCATTTCCTTGCCGGTCAGTTCATGAAGCATTGAAACAACGTCTGTGGCTAGACGATTAGCCACCTCTCGGTCGATTTGATTCGAATAGGCGCAGTACAGTTTTCGGGCCATGTTCGGCGGTACCCGATAACATCCGTGTCTCTTGAGGTACCGAAGTCTTTGGTGGTAATGCTCGCGGTAACACTTCCTGTCCGCCTGTTCGGGGGTGTTCAAAACTCCGTTGCGACCAAACAGGAGAGGCGGGATCGTGAAGTCGACGATGTGACGCTGACTAGGCTTCCACATTCCATCTTTGAATCCTGGGGCGACGGTGCCCAACGGGTTTTCCTTAAGACGAGCCCAAAATTCGCTCAGTATCTGGCGTCGCGCGTAGGGGGAGATCTTATCTCTGTCGCTCACCGATTGAGGTACATTGTCATTCATGACGCGGATTCGTACTCTATCGGCGGCTACCGCTTGCGGGTATTGGAGGCCGGGAAAAGAGACTCGCACCGCCGGGGCGGAGCCCTGAACCGGAAGTTCCGGCAGTTCTGCCTCGTAGTAGGCCAAAAGAGATTCGTAACTCTGGTTTTTCACTCGAACCGTCCCGGTGGTAGCGCAGGTCATGTCGGGAGGTGCCTCCGCGAAATAGCACTTGACGCGCGCGTGACCGTTGTCATAAAGCAGTGTGCCTTTCTGCCTGAGTTGGCGGCGCGTTAGACGCTCAAAAGCGCCTTCACGTGCCTTCCTTTCACTTTCAGATAGGCCGGGCGCGAAGAAATAGGCGAGCGTTTGGGCGCTGAAGAAAGCAGTTCCAACATCGACTACAATACCAACACCCACGTCATCGATCAGTATTGATCCTATTTCATAGCGTCGATAGATCTCAACCTCGCCCTCAGTGCAAAATGCCCGATTGTCGTACCAAATGCGTTTGCTGTCCAGAGTCCATAGGTCCGTCCGCTTCATCAACTGAATCAAGAACGCCCTCTCAACAAGCATGGGGAGAAGTAAGGGGCCGTACTGACTGGTCAAGGACAAGTGCTGAGTAGGTGCACCCGCATCTGCGATATCGAGCTCCCACTCACCGTCCTCGACGTGCGTGGGCTTGATGGATTCTCTCACAGCCACTACCAAAATAGAAGGATTGCCAGGATACGGCACTGCAGCGAGACCATGTTTTCGACGGAGGGCGTTACACGCTTTTCCGGCAAGGTCCGTCGTTATACTGGGACCTGAAAGCTGCGCCTGCCGAGTCAGGACATACAAGTTGACACCCGGCTGGACGATCCGCACGTTCGTTTCAAGCATATATCGCCTCCTTTGATTCGAGACAGACTTTCCGGTAGACGCACGACCTGCACACTCTTGGTCTTAGGCAAGGTGTGAATGCTTCTGCTATACCCTCCCGGCCGTATCTGTCGAGTGTTAGCATCTGTTCTACATCTTGGGCAATTCTGGCGCGAGCGGCAGCGAGCAAAGACTCACTGGATTCAAAAGCAACAATCGAGTGCGAGCCGAGATGTGCCTTGAAAATACGAACCGACTCCGGGGAGCAATGATAATAATGAATAGCCCATAAGGCATATGTAGCCAACTGAAGACTGTCGTCTCCTATTCCGTCTTCCACTCCCAATTTCCAATCAACAATGGTAACACTCGTGTCCATTGGATACGCTAGATCGATTTTCCCTTCCACTCTACAGGGCAGCAGGTCGCGAATCCTGAAAGGACGTTCGATGAGCGCTTCTGGTCGTGAGGCTTGAGTACGAAAATCATCGAAGTCTGGATCACTGACAAACGAGGCTAAGGAGTGAACCAGCTTTTCCTCCACCTCAGCGCACATCTCTTGCGCATCCGGGTCACGGTAGTGGAATTCCGCTAACAGGGAGGGAGGAAAACTCCCTTCGGGAATCTCATCTCCGTCTGGATGTGAACAAGAATACTCAACATCGGCGCGGAAAATATTGCGCGCCCATGCGATCAAGCTGTCCCCCAGCCAAACCTTACCCTCTTGGTTCCTATGCAAGAAAGCACCTATGGACGTATGCAGGATGTTGCCGGCCCGTTTGTGACGGGTCTGCAGGGATTTCAGTTGGCGCAATGTATCTTTCCGAGGTTCCCGTTTTGCGACGCGCATGCTGGATCCATAGTAGTCGTAGTAATAAAGTCGAGTACATTTTTCGAACGTGGACCTCCGACTATACGACCAACCAATCATTGCTGCATCGGGACGCGGGGGATCATTGGGAGTTTTCTCGGGGGGACCTGGTAATTCGAAAAGAACGAGCTGATCCCTCATCCCTTCTCTCTCCTGAGACTGCGTAGCGATTTGACCATTCCTTTCCACTCGTCATCCGTGAGTTCCATCTCCTGAACCTCGCGAAGAAATTCCTGGGCCGTTCGGTTTGTACTCACGGTCTGCTGAACTGCCGAGGGGATCTTACCCGTAAGAGCCAATAATTCCTCAGGTGGTATTTTCAGAGCATTACAGATTAGGACGACCGTGTCTGCCGCCGGTGGTGGCAACCGGCCGTTCTCCATCTTGCTGATGTAGGAGAAGTCTAATTTGGCCCGTTCGGCGAGTTCACGCTGACTCACTCCAAGCGCCCGCCGATATTCTCTCAAGGCCTCTCCAAATGCGTTGCTCATGCTTACCCTCCCATATTTTGATTCACAATATCATATGTTGAGTTGTTAGTCAACTCAAATCTAGCGCGCTGGAAAAGTTTTATGAGGGTGCGACTTTCGGAGAACGTTGTCGTTTCGTTGGTTACGTAAAGTGGCTGAAGCTTTCTTTCGGCTGGCATTCCTTATCTTTGAGAGGCGATGCCGCCGCTCGCTTTGCAGGTGAAAGCGTGAAGGCACAGCGGATAACTTGATGCAGGGTATGTGCGTCTTTACTTCCGGGGAGTCTCAGCGAATTGGAGGCTGAGAGGACCCGGATCGGATGGGCGACGGCATGGAGGAATCGATGGGATGTGGATGCAATCTGAGGCCTGTAGACCGCAGGCGTACTGTACCGTACGTCGGAGCGTCACAGGGCGAAGAGGGCGCCGCAGCGCGCGATTCCTCCAGGCCGTCGTCCACCCGACAAGACTTATTTTTCCCTGCTGCCCGTCTTGTTGGATAAGAAGGGCGACAGATTGATGCTGATCTGTTCGGCCGCTATTTTCACGTGACTGATGACTACCGGCAGTTTCTCATCGCTCAACGAATTTGTGAATCCCACCACCAGGATGCCGGCGACAGGAAAATGGCCGGAGTAGACGAGCGCGCCCACCGCCCTTACGCCCTTCATGTACTCTTCGAGATCGACCGCGTATCCCCGTGACCGTGTCAGCTCGATCTCCCGCAAGAACTGCTCTATGTCGACAATGCTGTTCTCCGTGTATCTGCGCAGGCCTTTCTGGGAGAGCAGCTTCACCACCTCTCCGTTATCCATTGCCGAGAGGAAAATCTTGCCGGCCGCGCCCGCGACGAGAGACAGATGAGAGCCCACGGACGACGATATCTTAAACTCTTTCTGCGGCTCCAGTATATCGATGAGCTTTACTGCTTCATCCTCCCTGATCCCCAGGAATACGGTCTCATCCACCGCTTCCAGGAGCCGCTCCAGGTACGGTCGGGCAGTGACGACGACATCGGTGGTCCTCAGTATCTTTTTTGACAGCTCAAAGAGCGTGCTTCCTGTGCTATACTTTTTGCTCGTGGGGTCTTTCACGAGAAAACCTTCCTCTTCGAGCGATTTCAGTATGCCGAACGTCGTGCTCTTGCTGATCGAAAGAGACCGGGCAATGTCCGTCACCCCGAGGGGCTTTTGCTCCTTGACTATGAGCTTGATGATCTCGACGGCCTTTTTTAAGATGGGCGCATTGTACATAGGTTCACTATGGCGAATTGTGATAGGTATGATGATACCGTCGGGCCTCACTCCTGTCAACAAAATTATGTGTATGCAGAAAGCCTTGACAGGGTAAGGAAACGTGGTATAATTTGGGCACCCGGTTTAGAATAGTGAACAGAAATCTGTTGTGCAATCCACCCGCATGGGGACTTCAACGATGAACCGTTACAGGGTGAAATTCCTGCCGATTGAGAAAACTTTCCCCTTTGAGGAAAACGAAACGATTCTCGAAGCGGCCATGAGGTCGGGCATTCATATCAACGCAAGCTGTGGAGGCAACGGCGCGTGTGGAAAATGCAGGATAAAGATACGCGAGGGGGAAACACGCTCTCAGGCCCATCCCAAAATCGCACAATGGGAATATGATGAGGGGGTGCGTCTTGCGTGCATGACCCGTCCCCACAGCGACCTGGTTGTGGAGATCCCTTTCGAGTCCCAGGTCGACAGGGTGGCTTTGAAAAGAAGGAAAGAGCCTTCCCACATTCTGTCGGCCATGGATGTGGACCGCCTGGTCAAGGGATGGTCGGTCGACCCCTCGGTCTTTAAAAAGTATGTCGAGCTCCCCCCGCCTTCCCCTGAAGACAATATAAACGACCTCGCCAGGCTGACCAGGGAGCTCAGGAAGACGCACCTGATGAACGACGTCTCGGTAGATTTCAGGATGCTCAAAAAACTGGCCGCCACATTGAGGAAGGCTGACTGGCGGGTGACGGTCACCATCGTCCTTACGAGGAAGGGGTACACCCTTATAAACGTTGAGCCGGGCAATACGGAGGAGCAGAATTATTCGATCGTGATCGACATCGGGACAACGACGGTGTGCGGCCAGCTCCTCGACCTCGCGCGCTGTCAGGTGTACCGGCGCACGGAAGGTGCGGACAACGGGACCCAGGCGTGCACCCTCGCCGAGACTGCCGACTACAATGCGCAGATAAGCTACGGCGAGGATGTCATATCGAGGATCGTCTTTGCCCAGAAGGCCGGGGGACTGAAAAGGCTCCAGGAAGTAATCGTCTCCACGATCAACGGCGTCATCCGGGAGCTGCTGGCGATGAGCGGTATCGAGGTGGAGCTGATATCCCATCTCGTGTTCGCGGGCAATACTACCATGACGCACCTGGTCCTCGGCCTCGACCCCAAATATATCATGATGAGTCCCTACACGCCCACCTCCAACTTTATCCCTCCTGTCAGGGCAATCAACATCGGCCTGAACGTGAAGGACCACGTCTTCACCTACATCTTTCCGGGTGTAGCCTCTTACGTTGGCGGAGACATCGTGGCAGGCGTACTCGGCTCCGGCATTTTTCAACGCGATGAGATCACGCTCTTCATCGACGTAGGGACGAACGGTGAGATCGTCATCGGCAACAAGGACTGGCTGACGTGTACCTCCTGCTCCGCCGGCCCGGCCTTCGAAGGGGGCGGGATCAAATTCGGCATGAGGGCGGGCAACGGAGCTATCGAGCAGGTAAAGATCAATCCATCGACTTACGAGCCGATGATTTTGACCATAGCCAGGGCAAAGCCCGCAGGCATATGCGGATCAGGACTGATAGACCTCGTTGCGGAGCTCTTCGAAGCGGGTGCCATCGATCAGAACGGCAAGTTCAACCGCGAACTGCCGACCGCCCGGGTAAGAGAAGGAGAAAGCGGCTGGGAATATGTGCTCAGCTTTGCGGCCGAAAGCCGTATCGGGAGGGACATAGTCCTGACCGAAGTAGACCTCGATAACCTGATTCGGGCTAAAGCTGCCATTTATGCAGGCTGCAAGACGCTTCTCGACAGCGTGGGGCTTCGCTTCGAGGATTTGGAGAGGGTGATCATCGCCGGCGGCTTCGGCCACTCCATAGACCTGGAGAAGGCGCAAATGATCGGCCTTCTGCCGGATGTGCCGGTTGAGAAGTTTATTTTTGTCGGCAACGGTTCCCTGCTGGGCGCCCGATTGCTCTCTTTCTCCCGGGAACTCTTGAAGCAGACCGAACGGATAGCGAAGACCATGACGAACATCGAGCTGGCGAATAATCCCGCGTTTATGGATGAGTTTATTGCGGCCCTCTTCATCCCGCATACCAACGAGAGCGACTTTCCGCGCGTCATCGAACAGATTCGGAACAGGAAGGAACAGGTGGACACCCATGGCTGAGATTTTTGCCTTTGCCGGCAAAGGCGGGGTGGGCAAGACGACCATAAGCGGCATGCTCATCCGCTACCTGGTGGAAAAGCGCACCGGAGGCCCCATACTCGCGGTCGATGCCGACCCCAACGCGAACCTGAATGAGGTGGTGGGCGTCGGGTCGTACGCAACTATAGGCGAGGCCCGGGAGATGATGAAAGAGGCCGTGCCCGCCGGGATGACCAAGGAGACCTGGATGGAGCTCAAGGTGCACGAATCCCTGGTGGAGAGCAAGGGCTTCGATCTCCTCGTCATGGGCAGGCCGGAGGGGCAAGGCTGCTACTGTGCGGCCAATTCACTCGTAAAAAAACACATAGAGCTCCTGAGGGGAAACTATGCCTACGTCGTGGTTGATAACGAGGCAGGCATGGAGCATATGAGCAGGCTCGTCACTCAGGACGTGGACCATTTGTTTGTGGTCTCCGACGCCACCTCAAGGGGCCTCATGACCGCCCGAAGGATACTGGAGCTTGCCGGAGAGCTCAAGCTGCACATCGGCAATGCCCATGTCGTCATCAATCGCGTCCGGCCGGGAAGGGCGGAAGAGGCGGCCCGGCTGGCGGCGCAGCAGTCCATTGAGGTGAACGACATCATTCATGATGACCCATCGCTTTTTGCCTTGGACACGGAAGGCAAGAGCATCTTCTCGCTGAACGGAAGCGCGGCCCTCCTCGATGCCTATGACATCTTCGACAAAAACCTGAAAAGATAAGGTATAAAACTCTTGCAATCGGGCAGGGGAACGGGGTAGTATTGGACGTGCCGAAGCAGGAGACAAAACGATATTTTCAGGACCCGCTCTTTGAGGAATTCAGGAGCGACACCTGCTACGTGTGCTGCAAAAGGATCGTCGCACCGAACAAGGGCGTCTGCGTGGGGCAGGGCCTCTGGCGTCATGAGGGATGTAAGCCGGGCAGCCGGAAATGGTCGCAAAGCAGCATCTCGACCCGCCACGCCCGGACCGGCAAGTCCTGAAGGACAACTCAGTCCAAGAGTATCTTACTCGCCGTTTCCTCCGTACCCCTTTCTCTTCTTGCGTTTGTTCCGCTCCTGCTTCCGGTCCTCTTTTTTCTGTTCGTATATATCCTCAACGATGGCGGCCACCCGCTCCCGCCATCTCGGGTCATCCTTGTTCAGCTCCACCTCTTCGTAAAAGTCGGTTATACTGTGATCGAGAAGCCTGTAAGGGTTTGATTCCGAGTCTATATCATAATGGGTGTGCCGCAGCTCGTGGCGCAACAACCTGACCCTGTCGGCATCGCCTATGGCATTCCACCCTTCCTTGTCGAGGGTAATAATATAATCATAGCCCTCTATGGCAACCGCCTCGTCTTTCGTCAGGTGTCTCAAAAGGTCGTTGGTCCTCATGATGCGACCCAGGACCACCCGGCCCCCGGACGCGCGCTTCTTCACATCAAAGAGGGTGATGATCTTTGCATTCTTCAGCTCGGGGAAGTACTTGGCCTGAACTTCGCCGAACAACTTTTTCACCTCTTCCGTTACCTCTTCATACCTGAGTCCCATAGTGCGAAACCTCCTTCACTGCTTTCGGACCGTTGTGGCAAGGTTTTACTGCGTGCGGGTGCGACGAACGTCACTCCGACCGGCCAAGCCTATCACGGGAGGGCGAGGGTAATCAAGAGAATTTACGCTATTGCTCCTCCCCGGCCGGCGCCGCAGCGTCGGCGGGTTTGTCAACGCTTTCGGGCTCGTTTTCTCGATTCGGCATGCGCCGGCTAAAAGGGCTGCTTCCGCCGGCCATCCTGGAGACCGCCGCAAGGAGCCCGGCCGAGTGAGGGTTCCCGGCTATTCTCTTCCTGAAAATGTCCACGGGCGTGACAATGGCGCCATAGTAGGCATTATTCAAGTCGCTCCTGGTTTTTACCACTGCCCCATCAACGGATATGCCGCCAAACAGCCCTTTCGATCGTGCGAAACTGATAATATCGACGCTCAGGTTCTCCGTCGAAGCGGCCGCCCCCATGCCGACAGGGCCGGCCGCCACCCCGACGTCCGCGCCGAGTTTAATACTACTCTCAAGCAGCGCGTTCACGCCCCGGTCGGTCATTGCAAGCAGCACCACCTCCGATGCGCTGCCGCCGAACTGAAAGCCGAAGCTCGCCTCACCTATCGTGTAGAACGCAGGGCCCAGCCAGCGCCCGGTGAGGCCGTCGCGTGCCACGAGCACACCGCTTCCACCCGACGCCCCCAGGAAAAAGGCGCCTTTCAGAATTTGAGGGGCAATAAAAACGCCCCTGGCGTCCTTGACGAGCGTCCGAAACGCGTCCATCTCCGGGGCCGCCGAGAAGGTCTCCAGGGTCTGCTGAGCCCTTTCAGCAAGATGCCGGGCATCCATGGCGTCGTCGGCCGCCGCAAAAACCGGAAACAACGCGCCGAGCCCGGCCAGCACAAAAACGATCACCGCCGCGGGCACAACCTTTGTCATTCTACGTGATTGCCGTCCTTTCATACATCCTCCTCAGATCTGTCACTTGAGATTCACACACTGCTTTTCGCACCCCACGTCCACGGAGCCTTCCTCTGAACTCAGCTTAAGCCCTGCCATAGGTGACGGTAAGGGAACGAAGCCGCTCGGCGACCGCTTCCGTGAGCTGCCAGGGGAGCAGCCTCCACTCCCAATTCCCCCGGCCGGTTGCGGGCCGGTTCATTCGCGCTTCCTGACCAAGGCCAAGAATGTCCTGCAAGGGGAAAACGGCTATACGGGCGACGGACATCATTGCGAGCCTTATCAGCTCCCAGCACACCTCATCGGGCCGTACTTCCCTGCCGATGTAGCGGAAAAGGCGCTCCAGCTCATCCGGCCTTGCCTCGCCCTCGAACCACCCCCGAACGGTATTGTTGTCGTGGGTGCCCGTGTAGACCGCATACGTTTTTTCATAGGTGTGGGGCAGGTAGATATGCATGGGATTCTCCTCGCCAAAGGCAAAGAGGAGGATCTTCATGCCGAAGAAGCCGAAGTCGTGGATCACTTCCCGCACGTCAGGGGTGATTAAACCGAGGTCTTCAGCGATTACGGGAAGGCTGGAGAAGCGTGTGAAAAGCTGGTTGAAAAAATCGTATACCGGCGCAGCCACCCACCGCCCGTTCACCGCGTTCTCTTCACCGGCGGGGACTTCCCAGAACGAGGCCAGACCACGGAAATGGTCGATCCTCACCACGTCAAAGAGGGCGAGGGTGCGGCGCATCCGCTCGACCCACCAGGCGTAGCCCGTTTGTCTCAACGCATCCCAGTCGTAGACCGGGTTACCCCACAACTGGCCTGTCGAGCTGAAATAGTCGGGTGGCACACCTGCAACCGCCGTGGGCCTCTGTTCTCCGTCCAGCTTAAAGATATCCCCATTGGCCCATACATCGGCGCTGTCGTAACTCACGTAAATGGGGATATCCCCCACGATCTGTATGCCCCGCTCGTTGCAGTACTTCCTGAGGGCGCCCCATTGACGGAAGAAGAGGTACTGCCGGAATTTTTCCCTGTCGATATCGGCCCGTAATTCCTTCCGTATCATCTCCATCCGGTCGGGCGCCCGGCTCCTCAATTCCCGGGGCCACTCGCTCCACGACGCGCCGCCCATGCGTTTTTTGATTGAGACGAAGAGCGCATAGGTATCGAGCCACGACGCATGATCATCGCAGAAATGGGCGAATCTGTCGTGGTCGACACCGGAACTCGTGAAACTGTCGCAGGCAAGGTCCAGCAGGTACTCCTTATAGGAGGTCACCCCTTCGTAGTCACATCGGTCATCCGGAAAAACGGGCCCCCCATCGACCTCTTTTTTGTCCAGGAGACCATCCTCTACAAGCATGTCGGGACTTATGAGCAAGGTGTTGCAGGCAAACGTGGAGATGCTGCTATAAGGCGAATTGCCGTAAACCGGCGCAGTGGGGTTGAGCGGCAGTATCTGCCAGTAGGTCTGGCGTGTCTCCGTAAGGAAGTCGGCGAACTTGTAAGCCCAGGGGCCAAGGTCGCCAATGCCGTACGGCGAAGGAAGCGAGGTAATATGAAACAGGACGCCTGCCCCTCTCTCTTTCATTGCCCCTCCCTCTTCCATTATGACGCTTTCTGCCGCTTCTTTCAAGAGCGATCGCACCCGGCGCAGGGCAAACGCATTTGGAAACTCCAATTTAGACTGGAGCGTATGGCGCCCTTCGTGAGCACGTATGCGGAACGACCGCTCACCAGCGTAGGCGGAGTGCGTTCCGCAGGATGATGTGCGTGCTCGATCTTCTCCGCTCGCACGACATCGCGCCGGTACTTGTTGACACGGCAGGCTATATCCTTTTACAATGAAAAAAGGGGGGGGTAAAGCCATGCACTATGCCTGGGTTATAGCGGCGACCGGCTGTCTCGTGACCATCCTTGCCCATGGGTTCGGCAGGATGTCCTACTCGGTGATCCTCCCGTCGATGAAGGACGGGCTCGCGCTCAGCTACACGCAGCTGGGATCCATCGCAACGGGCAACTTCATCGGCTACCTCTGCCTCGCCATCGTCGGCGGTTTTTTGGCCGCCCGCTTCGGCGTGAGGAGGGTCGTGTTCGTGTCCCTCATCGTCATCGGCGTCAGTCTCTTTCTCACGGGGCTCGCCAACTCCTTCCTCTTTGCCTTTTTCATGAGGCTGGTCTCCGGGGCGGGAAACGGGGGCAGCTACGTGCCCATCATGGCACTGCCGGCAGCCTGGTTTACCATGAAGAGAAGGGGCCTCGCAACGGGCATCGTGTCGGCAGGCATCGGCACCGGCCTCTTCCTGTCGGGCATTATGCTCCCGCCCGTGATCTCTGCTTTCGGCCGGCACGGCTGGCGGTATGCCTGGTTCATGCTCGGGATCATAGTCTTCGTGCTTGCCTTCGTATGCTTTGCCTTCCTCAGGGACAACCCGAAGGAAAAGCACCTCAGCGTGTACGGAGGGGAAGGGCAGGAAGGTTCGGCTCCGTCAGGCCCCAGGATTACGCTCTTCTCCGCCTTCAAGGACATTATAGTCCAGCCGGAGATATGGAAGCTCGGGGGTGTGTATTTCATGTACGGCTTTTCCTACATCATCTATCTCACCTTTTTCGTCGCCTATCTCACGAAGGAAATGCAGGTGCCGGCGGTCAGCGCGGGGAGGATATTCGGGGTCCTGGGCATCTTCAGCATCTTCTGCGGTGTGATCTACGGCTGGGTGTCCGATGTCGTGGGCAGGAGGCATGGGTCGATGATCGCCTATTTTACCCTCGCCCTTTCCTATCTTGTCCTCGCGTTCTGGAAAGATTACACGGGTTTTTACCTGTCCGCCGCGGTCTTCGGAATCGCGGCCTTTTCCATACCCGTCATAATGGCTGCTGCGGCCGGGGATGCGGTAGGCGGGAGACTGGCGCCCGCGGGTCTCGGCTTCATCACCCTTTTCTTCGGCATCGGGCAGGCCCTTGGACCCGTCGTGGGCGGCTACATCAAGGACTCCACGGGCACGTTCACGTACGCCTTCCTCCTCTCCATGGTGGTCTCCCTCGCAGGCGGCGCCGGTTCCCTGGTCCTGAAAAAAAGTCGCAGTGCTTTCCGGCATGCCCGACAACAGCCCGGATGATCGGGTGTATGTTCGAGCCGAAAATATCTACTCCGGAAGCGGGTGGAAGATTCCCTGAACAGAATAAAGATTTGCCCTCTAATGGGTGACCCTTGACCCTCCCCTTCAGTCTCAGATTTGCCTCTTGACAGTGCCGTACATTACTGTTTACATGATACGTCATGATGACTAAACTCACCCTACGCGTGGATAAAATCCTGGCAGCAAAAGCCAAGCAGGAAGCCAGGCACCGGGCAAGTCAGTTTCACAAAGGCGGTGGTGCCTTGATGGCCTGATCCTCCCCTCGAAACATCTCCCCGTGCTGAGTTGAACGAGACGGATTGTCCACTGTTCGTATAGGGCCGGAGTGCCAACATCGCCGCTGAGCCTTGAAGTGGGCCAGGAAGGTCCGATAAGAGCCTGAGAGTAACACCCACAATGGCAGCAGGCGTGACAGATTATGCGTCGGATGTCACGGATATCTTAGAAGGATGACCTAGGGGCCTTTCGTTTTCCTCCATGGCCCTATCTGCGTAGGGTTTATTCCCCGCGATAAAAATACACATGGCGAATATCCCGCATAGAAGACCGACCCAAAACACACCGATCAACCACCAGATCATAATTTCCCTCACATCTCTTTAATCGCTATTTTGTGTATCCACCCCCTGAGCTTCCGCCGACCCTCACCTATCCCTTAACCCTTCCGTAAGTCACCATTATCAAATAGTCTACCCTGATAGAACGCTGGCCTTTCCGCAATCCGGACACCGGTTGCAAACCTCCTGATCATTTCGGCTTCGGGACCCGTAAACAGCAGCCTCCCATCCCGGAATCGATGGCCTGCGGGAATCTGCCCCCTTCGTCTCCAGCGCCAAAATGTCTGACGCAACACTCTTATCTCCCCTAAAAGCTGAGTCGCCGAATAGTACTCGACTCCGTTTATCGTCAAGGTCGCCATAGAATACACTGTTATGGCTGCAAGGCGTTAACCCTTGTAACACCCTGTTTCCTTCTATCACGTCCTGTAACAACTGTCAACATAATTTTCCCTGTACCCGTACGCTGGAGCCCGCAAGGCGAGCAGAGCGCCGGGGGGCACTCGCTTGCGGGTCCATGAGATTTCCGAACATGCCGTTGGCCGAACGAATAAAAACTAATAAAAAGATACCGAAAGAAGCTATTCGAGGGGTCGCACAATAACTCGTGCCGGCGCTGCCTCTCCCCCCTCGACCCTGAGCGGCAGGCAGATACATTCGTACAGCCCGGCCCCGACATCCGAGAGGTCGAGCCCCTCGATGACCGGTATGACTGCGCCGAGCAACATGGCGTGCGCCCTTAGCTCATCCTGCCCGAAGCCGTCGATGGAAAGATAGTCTATCCCCACCGCGCTTACGCCTTTCTTCACCAGGTACTCCGCCGCCTCTGCAGAAAGTGAGACGTAGCTCGCGCAGAAGCCCGCCTGCCGCCACAGGGCGGAATTGCGCGTCTTGAAGAGGACTATGCCGCACCCCTCGGTCAGATGCGCCTCGACCTCGGGACGCGTGATCGATGCCTCGTCCATGATGTCGATCACCTGTGCCGTGCCTATGAGGGCGGCCAACGGGACCCGGTCGACAGGCAGCCCCTTTTCGAATAAATGGAGCGGCGCGTCGACGTGCGTCCCTGCATGGAGGCCCATAGAGACGCGGGAGAGGGTGACCCGGTCTCCCCTCGCCACATCGCAGGGCCGATCGATCAGCACGGGCGCATCCCCCGGGTAGACGACCATCCCCGTTTTCAACGGTACGGAAATATCGATCCATCCTATCCCGGCGCCCCTGGACGGTCCCTTCATGCTTTTTCCAGCATAGCATATTTTCGACGTGCAGCTTCAACGACGTATTATATCTATTCGCAGGGCAGCTCAGCTCTTCTTAAGGTCGCTCGGCTATGGTGAGCCTGTCGAGCGCGGCCGCGGCCTTCGCGGCCACGCCCTCGGGCAGCGGCACGTACCCCATTTGAGGAGCATAGCCCTGGCCCTCTCGCACACACCAGCGGAAGAGGTCCCGTATTGCCGCGCCCTTCACGGCATCGCTCGCCCCGAAGTCGACCGTCCTGTCGATGAAGCTCTTTACGCCGCTCCCCGACCCGACCGACTGGTAATCGATCTGCACGTTCCTGTGGGCGCCGCTGTAGCCCTTGAACCATTTGAGATAGAGGGGGGCGGGGAAGCTGGCCCCTGCGCCCTGGAGCTTTACGAGGTCTGCAGCCTGTGCGAGGGCGCCGAAACAGAGTGCGGCAACAGCGATCAAGACAGGCGCGGTCCAACGACACATCTTCATGATAGTGCTCCTTTCGTCTCCCCCCCCCGGCGCCATTACGGGTATTTTGCGGCTGCCCGCGTTTCTGCGGTAGTGCGGTTTCGCTGGGCGCCCCCTTCATGTGGAGGGAACATATGCTCGGTATGTACTGCAGGCTATCAATTGATTGTTACGCGTGTATTAAGGATATGTTAAATATCTGTTATGTCCGAGAAAAGACCGCTGCCGCGGCCCGTCAGGACCCTCATCGGGCCGCTCCAAAAATCGATCCTGTAATTCTCATTGCCGATAAGTTGGATATACTATATAATATATAACATGGAGGCAAAAGTGGAAAAAATACTGGTGTCGCTGCCTGAGGATCTTGTCAAGCGTATGAAAACGGTGATTCCATCCCGAAAGAGAAGCCAGGTTGTCAGGGAGCTCCTCAAGGCAGAAGTCGAAAGGAGGGAAATGGCGCTTTTCGAATGCGCCAGGGCTGTTGAGAGTGACGAAGCCCTGAACCGGGAGATGGCTGAATGGGATGTCACGACAGGAGACGCCATTGAGCCTGAAACGTGGTGATATCTATTGGGTCGATCTGGCTCCCACGGTGGGCTCTGAGATCAGGAAGAAAAGACCCTGCGTCCTCATAGGCGCCACGCCGATCAATAATGCCAGAAGGACCGTTCTCGTGATCCCTCTGTCAACCTCCGGAACCCCGAGGCCTCCGTTGGCGATCGAGGTCGAGTGTCTTGGTCAAAAGGTAGTTGCCGTGGCTGACCAGCTCCGGGCTATAGATAAGAGCAGGCTGCGAGAGCCTGCCGGCACTCTTAAACCTGGCGACCTCGAACAGATCGAGGATGGTCTGCGACGAATCCTGTCACTCTAAACCCTTGCCTTTTCTACGCAAGCCCCCTAAGGCAAAGCCCCCTCATTTAATTGACAAACGAGGGGCGGGGCCGACTGGTATAAGCGCCTCGGCCTGACGGGTGACGGGGGCACGAGGATCTACGCAGTTTCCTTGCCGATACCCCTGAATACCGTCTTTCTGATGGAATAGTTGTTGCAATCTTGCGGCATTTCTCTAATAATGAAGGACAAGGGATGGCAGCGGAAAGACCGGCAGGGCGGGAATGAGCATGTACAGAATGAAACAATGTCCCCACCGTCCCTTCTCCAGGGGAGGGGGGGAGCCATAGGGACGTGCGGGGACGGAGGGCACATGAGCGATACACGACGTCTCTCGGTGACCGTGTCGAGGCAGATAGGGAGCGGCGGCTCCTATATCGGGCATCTGGTAGCGCAAAAGCTTGGTCTCCGGCTCGTCGACCGGGAAATCCTGCACAGGGCGGCGGAGCACTTCGACCTGGATGCAGGGTCGCTGGAGCACTATGAGGAGAGGGCCTCCGGTCTCCTGGAGAATATCATCAGGGCCTGCGCCGTGGGCGCACCGGAAATGGGCTACTACGGGCCCGTTCTGGGGAGGACCGTCTACGACAAGGATTTGTTTGCCGTGGAATCGAGGCTTATCAGGGAGATCGCGGACAGGTACGGCGCGGTGATCGTCGGGCGGGGCGGATTTCATGTGCTCAAAGGCCGGCCGGACGTGATCCACGTATTTATCCATGCCCCCGAGGAGTTTCGGGTCAAACGGATCATGGCGGCCCAGAAGATCGGCGAGGCGAGGGAGGCCCGGGCGAAAATACGGGAGTATGACAAGAGAAGGGCAAAATTCGCACGGGATATCGTCGGGGTCGAATGGACGGACGCGAGGAACTTTCACCTCTGCATCGACTCCGCCCTGGTCGGCCTTTCTCCGGCTGCCGAGATGATTGCCGGCGTCGCTCGCGGGGCGGCCAATCCTGCTTAAAGGGCCGAATCGCCGGCCCGGCGGGCTGCGCGGAGACCGGCCTGTGAGGAAGGGCCGGGAGACGCCATGGGCCTCCACCGATAGTATCGCTCGTCGGCGATGTCGAGCATCGCCCGGTCTGCCCGGCTGTCCCCGTAGGCATAGATATAATCGAATTGTTCAAGGTCATATCGCGCCGTGATCCTGGCGACTTTTTCACGGCCGCTGCAATTGCGCGTGAGGAACCTTCCGGTAATGATGCCTCCCTTCGTTTGCAGCCTGGTGGCGATCAGATCGAGCGCGTGAGCCGCGCACCAGCCCTTCAGCCATAGATCGATCGAGGCGGAGACCACGACAACCGTGTCCCCCTTTTGTTTGTGCCACTCGATCCGCTCAAGGGCGTTTTGCCTCACCATGGCCGGCAGCTCCTCCAGGGAGTACCTTGAGGCGAGTCGCTCAAGTTCGGGTGCAGCCCGGCCGCCAAAGAAATAGGTCGACATGAGCTCCTTCGCCCGCGAGGCCCGGACGAAGCCCAGAAGGAATCCGATGACCACGGGCGTGAGGCAGGCGATTCCGAGCCAGTACCTCACGGGACCCACCGCATACCTGATAAAACCCGCAAAGCTGTCCCTGGAGGTGATGGTCCCGTCGAAGTCGAAAAGCGCCAATGCCACGAAAAGCCCCCTTGCCCGTGGGAAATCGCCTCTTATTCTCCCATGACCGGCAGGGAAAGACAACGTCAATCCAGCAAACAGACACCGGTAACATAAACCCCAACGAACGGCTTCCTTCAATCCCACAGGAGAATGGAGGGAAGGCGGTCCGGAGCCGCCTGGCGTAGCAGTCCATATCCCACGCCTGCAATTCCCTGAAATAACCCCAGAAGCAGCATGCTTGTGTCGGACGATGCCACGCCGGCGGCAACTGCGGAAGCCCTGTCTTGCGCGAGCGATATCAACTCCGGACGAGCCAGGCGGCGCCCCGCCTCAAGCAGGATATCTGCTTTGCCCGTTTCTCCGCAACACAATGTACCGTTGGAATCGATCTGAGAGCGGACCAAAAATTGAAGGCCGGAATCGAGGTCTGAGCGGATGAGTGGATCATCCACTATTTCCAGCGCCGCCAGTCGGGAGAGTGCTATCCCTGGAGCTCCATGACACCAGGAGCCGAAACCCGGATCGGCGGCGATTCCTTCGCGAAGATCGGCCCAATTGCAGGTCTCGGGTGAAAAGAGAGTGCGCTCGTAGGCAAAGCCCTCGATCGCCGCGTCTCGGAAACGAATATCGTTCGAAGCTTTGTACAACCGAAGCAGAGCAAGCCCGATGCCGGCGACCCCGTGTGAGAACCCTGCCAGCGAAGCCGAGCCGATGGTTTGCCAGGATTGGGGCGCGCCGTTTTGGGAAATTCGCGAGCGCATGAGATGTTCGCCGCAGAGCAAAGCTTTCTCCAAAAGTTCCGGTTCATGAGTCTCTTTCCAAAGCGCCAACAAAGCAAGGATTGCTCCGGCCGCGCCGCCCATGACATCGAGATGACGATCGGCGCAAATGGCCCTTGCGTCGATCAGACGCGACAAGCCGAGGGCAATCTTGTGGGATTCCGGGGCGTCGATCAGTTTCCCCGCGGCATGGATGGCATAGATCGTCGAGCCGCCGCCAACTCCTGCCCCAATGCCAGACGCCAGAAACCGTACTGCCGCCAGCGGGCTTACAGGTTCTCCTCCCGCGCTCGTAAGGAAAGTCCGCTTCAAGGACCGAATGACGCCCAGCGCGGCATCCCGATGCTCCTCTCTGCCTTCCAGCGCAAACATTGCCGCAAGAAACAAGGCTAATCCGGGAGATCCTCCATACAGAGAAGGACCGAGAGCATTCACCTTTAAGTATCCGCTGGCCGGAAGCACATTGAATCCGATCCATGACGTTTGCCCTTCGATCCGAACTGCCTTGCGCACGAGGGCATGGGCAATTTCGCATGCCGCAAACAAAAATTGGCTGGGGTGTAAACGGGGGAGTCGGCATTCGGAACTGTTGCATAATCCAGGGTCTGCCTTTGGCTGCGCTTCGTGCGAATCTCTCATCGCGCGTGCCGCGAAACTCGCCCGAATCGATTCGATCTGGGAATCGCAATCCTCGGCCGACATTCCGGATACTCCGCGGAGCGCATTCGCGTATCCGGGGACTTGTATGAGGCCATCGATCTTCAGTCCGCAACCATACGAGTCCAGCAGTTCCTTGGTATCGACAACCGATTCAAAGAGAGGTACGTCAAGTTGCTCGAGCGATGCGATTTCCGCCCTGAACATTTCGCGCCGGTCATGCCGTTCTCCTAAACCGAGATAGTGACGGCTGAGTCCTTCCAATTCGATGCTTCGGTCTACACCGCTGGAAAGGAACAACGGGTTCACCGAACGCTCCCACAGAGAGCGATAAAGATCGGTTTTCCGGAAAACGATCCTAGTTCTGCAACTGCGGAATGCCGTAAGGGGGCTGAAAGGGGAGAGCAAATCATCCTTATGCGAGAGCAGAAAGCCATAGGTCATCCGGAAACCATCGGTTATGCGATCGACGAAGGCGCCTGGGTCGGGACACTTGCCGTGGCGAAGAAACGGCAAATTTTGGCTGGGCGCGCGCCTGTCCCGGATCTCGACGTATTCCATCTCATCGCTGTTTTCGTGAATCCAAGACTCGAACGTAGACAACGGCAGAGTTTCTTCGGTGGACCCAAATCCGCTGAAATCTATTGCCGCCTTCCCTGATCCAATGTCTTGCCACTCCGGGAGAAGGCCGATGCGCAACACGGATCTTCTCATTGGAAATGCAACTTCAGAAAGAGAGTCCTTCAAATCGGGCAAGCACAGAGTTTCGAGATCGATGGGCACCGGGTACTCGCCGCATGCCAACAGATTCTCGGCATGGAAATCGGTGGCGGATGTCGCATATAGCAGGCAGAGGAGACAGCCGGCGCGCCAGTAATATCGGGCGACGGCTTCGAGGTCAAGACATGGCTCATGCTTCATGAGTTCGACCCAACCCCATCCGCCGCGGTGCAGGACCCGCGGCGCGCGGATCTCCAGGCGCGGATCTTGTCTGCGCAGCCACTCCGTGAATTGAAACCACGCTAGATCCATGTCAAGCCTTCTGGGCTTGTACACTATCCCGGCGCCGGAGGCGAAGTGGACGATTCGCACCTTTCGCCCGCCCCGGTGAGGATCGGAGAGATCGCATTGGACCTCGGCTATCTCACCGGGATTTTGGCCAAGAAAATCGACGATGCGTGTGCCATCTTCCGCCAACCGGGCCAGGAATTCGGACGTATCCTCGATCCAAAAATTAACGACGGTAGCCATCAAACGCGCGAGCACCGGAAGACGCTCCAAAAGCCGGAGCAGTCCTCCGCTCTGCATATGCTCGACAAAAGCGTCCCAGCAGCCCTCTGGAGAATGCCGGGCATTCCGGAATTTGCGGAATTCCAAGCCCAAGGACCGATCCGACACGTTTGAAAGACGCCGGCAGAGCGAAGCCAGGAGTTGTCGGCGAACTGGACGGCTCAATGAAGGCCAACGGGATGACCGATCCATCTCGGCCTCGGCAAAGGCAATTACCGCTGCCAGGACCGGCGCAAAGGGTATGGAGGACGGAAGCTCCGTGCGGCCCCTTTTTGCGCCGATCCCCTGCGGATGCCGGCGACCTCCGCCTTGCTCAAGATAATGGATCAACCGTCGTGTCCCGGACGCCCAAGGTTCATCCTCTTTCAACAGGGGGCGTTCGCTTGCAACCGCCAATGCGGCGCTCTCCGTCGACAAATCGTTCCAGGAGAGACGCCTTCGGAATTGCAGCTCATCGTTTCGCGCGGCCAAATCCCGCCAGCGTTGAATGCGTTTCGCGAATATCTCGTCATCAGATGTAGGCCGGCAGTTCTGAAATAGGGTGGTTCCCGCTGAACAATGAAGCGGGGCCGCCCGCCTCAGGAGGGCTTCCACGTCGATGTGCAGATGTTTTGCGGTCAACCTGTGATTCCTGACTCGGCAGACGACGGTTCCGAATGCGGTTCCGACTTCAGTCTTTTAAGCTCGCTCAAGAAGAAAAGATCAATCTTTGTCTTTTCTCGGATATGCTCACATCTCTCGGTCCTGATTTCGTCAATTTTGCCCGATTTCTCCCAATTCAATCCGTAACAACCTCCGCGGCAGAGATGTTTTGCGAAACAACTCCGGCATTCCCGCCGGCTGGTTATGATGGACCCTTTTTGATTTAGAAGGTCGGCAAATACCGCCAGCCCTTCCGAATTCCAACCGTTGCGGGCGTCACCCAAAATGAAGTCGGAGCGCATGAATGCTTCGCATGGGTAGATATACCCGTTGGTGTCAATACTTGCCCTTAGCCGTCCTGCCCCACAAGCAAACTTGGATAAATGTCTATAAGAGCTCTTATAAGCGGAAAGCATAACTCTCCGGTCGGACGTTAATTCCTTATTTTGGTAGCGCACCCTGTCTAAACAGTACTTGTTGTATTCAATATATTTGCTGCGCCATAGCGTCTCATCGCAGCGAAAGACATCCGTTTTGATTGTTCCTCCCATGCAGTGAGGAACCAAATCCTTTATGTCAAAACCATCAAATCCGAATGCAGTCAGTTCCTCCGCTATTTCTTTGTAGTCGTAGGGATAAGGGATAACGGCCGCAATCGCAAACGTAATGCCTTCCTGACGAAGCGTTTGCGTAAAATCGTAGGCTAATTGCCACGAGCCCACTCCGTTTTTGAAACGTCGGTGCGCGTTGTGATGCTCCGGACCTCCATCCAGGCTGATCTCCACCGAGATATTGTCTCTAAGCTCCTTAACGCATTCCAACACCTCTTGGTCATGGATGGTGCCGTTCGTGGCAAGAGCGATTCTGAACAGAGGCATCGTCTCGTTTTTCCACCCACGTACGGCTTCGAAAATTTCCAGCAAAACAACCCGATTTAGCATGGGTTCTCCGCCGAAAAGACGGATTACGGTATGTTTATTCTTCGCACGTATGATATGGTTCTTCAAAAAGCGCATTACGTCGCGAGCGGTACGACGATCCATAACCCGGTCTTTCATTCCCATCGTACCGCCTTGATTGAAACAATAGGAACAGTTCAAATTGCATGTCGATGAGACGAAGACGCTGAAGAGGGCCGGCTGGAAATTAGCCGGTGCAATTTTCACGGGGGGGGAGTCTGGATCTAAACGTCTTATATCCGGCGGGTTTTGGGTCCCTTCCTCCCCAATCTGTTTCCCACAGGGTACATCATACTCAAGCATGCCGGTAGAGCCATCAAAGAGGTAGTTTTTGCCTTCTATCTCGTAATAGATTCGATCACCCGCAGGCAGAAAAGTGAAACTCATCTCATGCCCCCCGCGAAAACATGTTCATTCTTGCGTTTTTGGAACAGGCCGTACAATGGCGGTGATTATTCGGGACCGGCTCCGTTGATATGGAACAGCGTCGTGCCGCATGCAGAAAAGGGCGCAATGACCGATATCTTCGGGGACATCATCCAAAAGTCGATCATGATCCTTATCAACATGCGGCACGACAAATGGCGCACGTATCCGCTGAAGCATGGAAATGCAGAAACGGATACTACACCGGTCACATATTCTGCTTCCCTTTACAGGAGCACGTCTGAGTGCTATTTTCTACACTATTCCCACAACCGCCTCCTGCGACCTCATCCAGGTCATGATCTTTGAGCTCTTCATCTTTGGTAAGGTCGACCACTTTCTTCTGTTCTGGTTTTTGCTTTTCTTCCGACATATTCTCCTCCTTTAAATTGAATTGATAAGAACTCGCTTTTCAGCGCGGTACCAGTCTACCACGGAATCCCCAAAACTGTCAATAAGGCCTCAGCAATTCTTGTGAGACTGCGCTTCACCCTCTTGTAGGTCTCCCACATCTCACGCTGAGAAATACAAAACGGTTTTGCTTTCGTCCGGGACTCCTCCCGTTGCCGGTTGGTCCCTTCCTCAAGCTGCATGGTGCAGCCCCTTTGCTCAGGTTCCATTACGAACAAACTGCTCAAAGCCATCCTGTCGTTTTACGCCATCGATTTCCCCAGGACCCACAGCCTGCGCTTCCTTATGGACCTCCTTGCCGACGCCGGGCGCCGCCTGCCCGATGAATTCTCCGACATGGACACACTGACCCCCTAAAGCACCCTTTTCAGGTACGAGGATATCCCCACAGAAACGGTGATAGACCGTGAAGATCTCTTGAAGCTCATCAGGGCTCTCAAAGTTTATACCCAGAACCAGATACCTCCGACAGAGAAATGGGCATTTCTCTCGGTCTTTTCGTCTTTACCTATGGATATCTCTATATTCCTAATGGTGATCTCACAGAGTTGGGGGGATTACCATTGTAAAGATAGAACAGCCGCGTCGCCAAAAGCAGCGACGGATCGGGCAAGTCCTGTGTCTACACCAGTTGCCGGGATGCCAGGTCTCTGAAGGGTCCCGGCCGGCTCATCAGCTCTTCGTATTTTCCCTTATCCACGATTCGCCCGCCGGACAGCACATAGACGCAGTCGGCATTCCGGATGGTGCTCAACCGGTGGGCGATGACGATCCTCGTGACCCTCAGTCTCTCCAGCGACTCGCTCACCTGGGCCTGTGTTTTGTTGTCCAGGGCACTCGTTGCCTCGTCGAATAGCAGGATGCGCGGTTTCTTCACGAGGGCCCGGGCAATGAGCAGCCGCTGTCGCTGGCCGCCGGAGAAGGTGGACCCGCCTTCCGGAACGAAGGTGTGCATCTCCATGGGCATACGCTCGATATCCTGATCGAGCCCCGCCATGCGCGCCGCCGCCCAGGCATCATCGAGGGTCAGGGGCATAGAGCCGACGATATTCTCGAATATGCTCCCCGGAAGGACCTGGCTGTTCTGTACGACCACGCCCATCTGCCTCCTGACTTTCTGCGCGTCGAGCCCGTTGAAGTCCTGGCCGTTATAATAGATCGAACCGGTCTCAGGCGTCTCGAAGCCGAGGAGCAGCCTGAGGATAGTCGATTTGCCGGCGCCGGAAGGGCCTACGAAGGCGGCAAATTCGCCGGGTTTCACGCGCAGGGAGACGTCGTTGAGGATCATGGACCCTTCCGGATCGTAACGAAAGGAGATACGGGTCATCTCGACCTCGCCTGTCAATTCGCCGGGGTCGGCCCGCTCGTTGTCCACCTCCGGCGCTGCCTCGAAGATGGGCCGTGCCCGCTCGTAGAGGGGAACGATCTGGATTACCGAGAGCGCCGCCACCCCCATCTCGAGACCCGCGGCGAGGAACGTGCCGAAGGCGGCATTGAAGGCGATGAATTCTCCGGTGGACAGCGTTCCCGCCCGGGCCTCGGCGCCGCCCCTCAGTGCAAAGACAACAATAAAAAGGCATAGAGACGAGATAACGGGGAAGGCGCTATCAAAAACGGCCAGCCAGTTCGACAGGGTCCGCGCCTTCACCCCCAGTCTCTTCTGGTCGGCAAATGCCCGTGCCCAGATGGCGAAAGCCCGCGACTCCGCGGCAGCCACGCGAAGTTTCGAAATGCCGGCAATCAACTGGAACACAAGGCCCGCAATCTTCCCCTCCATTTCCTGTATCGCCCTCTGGTAGCGCAGCTCCAGGAGCGCCAGCAGGACGGTGATTATCAGGGCCGCCAGCAGGAGCCCAAAGGCCATGAGGGCAAGTCTCCACTCATAGTAGAGGAGAAGAAAAAGGTTGAAGACAGAAAAGATACCGGTCATCATGGATGACATCACCGAATTTGTGAGCGCTTCTCTCATCTGTTCGATGCCGAGGGAGCGCACCGCGAGGTCCCCGGCAAGGTATCGGCGAAAAAACGACACAGGAAGACTGAGGATGCGGTCCCAGATACCTGCCTGCGTCACGGCGCTTATCTTCGTCTCCGTCCTGAGGATGGCCAATCCCTTTGCCGCCTCGAAAAGCCCGGTGGAAAAGGCCATGGCAAAGAGCACCAGGCTGATGTGGAATAGCTGCCGTCGCTCCGCCCCCGGTATGATGGAGTCGAAAATCACGCCCGTTGCTATGGGCACGAGCAAACCGAGGATCCCCACGGCAATCCCGATCAGCGGGATCTTGACGAGGTCCTTTCCGGAACACGCTTTAAGGCTGAAGACAATGAGGTCGAGGGCCGTAACCGCCCTCTCGGCAAGAGGGACGTAAAAGGTGTGCGCAAAGGGAGAGAGAGAAGCCGCGTTGCGGCCATCGACGGGAAGACGCGCTCCCCGTCCCACGTCAACCATCTCATATCCCAAAGAAGGGGTAGGGAGGAGAGCGACGGGTCTCTGATCTTCTTCAACGTATCCCAGCATCGGACCGTTGTCACGAACCCACCAGTCGCCCCTTAGCATAACCTTTCTCATACGCACGCGGGACGCCTGCCCGATGCCCGCGAGTGTTCCCGAGGGTCGGAATTGAACTCCCATTCTTTCTCCTATGAGGCAGCATGCCCTGTAAAGCAGATCCTCAGGGCTCTCGCCGGCCTCCGGAGGTTCAGCGGCTTCCGGGTTTATCACCGATGAAAGCCGGCTCAAAGCGCGGCGCATGGCACGAACGCCTCCCTCGCCCCGAAGCATGAGCATCTGCTTCTCCTCCTCCGCCTTCCTTCTGATTCCCGCCTCCACGTGAGAGGCGACAAAGGAGTGCAAGGCAGCGAGGGCCTGCCGGAGTTCGCTCAGGGAAGCTGCGGGTACGGGAAAGGGAGGCGGGAAAGCGACATCGTGGAGGGAAAGAAGGTGGTCTGCCCATTGGCCGGATAGGGTCGTGAGTTCGTCCTTCCAGGTTTCGAAAAGGCGATCAAGCGTTTCTCCCTTGCATCGGGCCGTCCTGGTCCCCGGACCTGCCGTGGCCGTAAAGGTAATGAAGGGGGTCCCCATATCCGGCGTCGACCAGACGGCCTCCCCCGTCCCGACCCTGAAAAGGTGGTGCTTCCGCCCCCCGAGGTGTCCGTCCGGGGCCTCCTTCTCCACGGCGAAGATATCCAGAGCGCCCGACAGGACAAAGTGGACCTCTTCCTCACCAAGCTCGAAAGATCCCGGATGTTCTTTCTTCGCCGACGGACAATGCTCGAGGGCCAGCTTCAGCGATTCGGATATCTGTCCCATGTCAATTTTCCGCAGCCATCAGGTCTCTGTACGGTCCATCCACGGCTATCAGCTCTTCGTGGGCGCCACGCTGGACAACTTGTCCGCGGTCGAGCACAATGATCTCATCGCAGTCGCGAATGGTGCTCAGCCTATGGGCAACTATGAGGCAGGTGCAGCCGCGGCGCCTGAGGTTGTCGTCAATCTGTTTCTCGGTAACAGGGTCCAGGGCACTCGTCGCTTCGTCGAGGATCAGCATTGTTGGGTTGCCCGCGAGGGCACGGGCGATTTCCAGGCGTTGTCGCTGCCCCCCGCTGAAGTTCCTCCCGCCCTCTTCAACACGGCTCGCATAGGCCCCCGATCTTGACACCACGTCATCATGGATGCAGGCGTCTTTGCACGCGCCGGTAATGTCCCTTTCCGATAAAGTACTGTCCCAGAGAGAAAGGTTTTCTGTTATAGTGCCGTCGAAAAGCGAGATCTCCTGGTCAACCAGAGCCACGGATGACGCGAGAAGCTGTCGCGGAATTTTTCTCCGGTCCACTCCTTCAAAAAGCACCTCACCTTCCCAGGGTTCGTAAAGTCCCGATGCAAGCTTTGCCACGGTCGACTTTCCGCTTCCTGTAGCACCCACTATGGCGACACGGGCGCCCGGTCTCAACTTTACGTTGAAGCCCTGAATGAGAGGCGCATCGATCCTGCTGTACCCGAAAGAGATATTCCGCAGCTCCATGTGTCCGGGCAGCTTGGCTACGTCTTCTGCTATCTGCCGCTCCTCCTGTTCCCGGAACTGTCTGTCTACCGCGCTCGATAGGATGTCGTCAAGACGACTCATGTCGCCCTCCGCCTCCTGGAGGGTACTTCCCATCTGTACGAGACCTTGCACCGGGAGAGTGAGGCTTGCCATAAGACTCTGGAAGGCAACTAACGTGCCCATGGACATGCGCCCTTCCATGACCCGGAGGGCCCCCAGAGAGAGTATGATAACCGTATTGAAAGCAGCCAGCGTTAGGGGCACAACCGAGAGAACCTGGCTGTAAACGCCGAGCTCCTGCCGGGCATTCACGACCTTCGCAAATTGACCCGACCACCGACTGAAAAAATCGGACTCCGATCCGGTAGCTTTCAGGGTCTCAATCGTCTGAAGACCGGCTATGGACACACCCATCAGCTTGCCTCTCTCCTGGAGAAACCGGGCATTTCTATCTTTTCTCTTGCGGGCCACGTAGCGGAGCACCCCGATATTGGTGAGCGCCACTCCCAGACCCACCGTGGTGAGCGCGATATCATAGAACATCATGAGAGTCACAAAGAAGACAGCGGTGGAAAGATTGAGAAAGGTGGTTGCCAGGCGCCCCGAGAGGAGCTGGGAAACACGATCGTTTATTGCGACCCGTGACCCGATCTCGCCACCATAACGCTGGGTAAAAAACTCGACGGGCAGCCGCAGGATATGCCAGAGAAAATGGCTCGAAGTGGAAAGGGAAAGTTTTGTTTCCAGCCGGAGAAGATAGTGCTGCTGAATCCAGGTAAGGACTGCCCTGAGAATCGCCGTCAGGGCCATACCGAGGAGAAGCGGTCTCACCCAATCGCTCATGCCGTGCACAAGGTAGTTGTCCACAAAGATCTTCGTAAAGACAGGAATGACGATTCCCGGGACAACGAGGGCCAGGCTTACGAGCATTATGTAGACAAGCGGTCTTCCGGAGCCGGTCAGTCTTCTTGCCAAAGCTGCGAGGATACTTCGTTTCTTGCCGCCCTTCAGAAAGTCAGGGCCGGGCTCAAACGCAAGAACAACCCCGGTGAAGGCCTCGTCGAACTCCTGGTTGGTCACCTCTCGCGGCCCCATGGCGGGATCGTTGAGATATACCTTGCCTTTGCCGAAGCCTTCTACCACAAGAAAGTGACCGAAATTCCAGAAAACGATGACCGGAAGACGAAAGGAGCGCAGATCCTCCGGTTCTTTCTTGAAGCCTTTTGCTTTTAGCCCATACTCCCGTGCTACCTTGACGATATTGCTCGCCTTGGTGCCGTCACGCGAGACACCGCAGGCCATCCGCAGCGTCTCCAGGGGTACGACTCTCCCGTAGTAGCCAAGAATGATGGCGAGCGCCGCTGCGCCGCACTCTACCGCTTCCATCTGGAGCACGGTGGGAGTCTTCACTCTTCGATAGGCTGCAGGTCCCCTCATGAGCCTACCGTTCAGGCTTGCCGTCATCGAGTTCCGGACCGGTGTAAAGACCGAATGTTTTCTTCAGGTGAGGGGTGAGGAGGCTGATGGGGCTTTGCGTTCGCACGACGATCCTTGCCGTACAGAGAGTACCGTTTTCAACGGGTATGTCGGGTCCCCTGGACGACCATTTGTATCCGGATGCGCCTGCCTGATCCGTGAGCAGCCTGACGTGGACTTCGTAGGGGGGGCCGTCTTTTGTAAACCGCTCTGCCAATTCCTTCATGCCCAGGACGGTCTGCATCCCCTGTCTGCTCCGGGGAAAGGTGCTTACGGAGGTGACCTTTCCCACGATATACCCGAATTCCTCCGGCTTTACCGTGACCGGCGCCACGTTGACGGACATACCGGAGCGCACCTTTTTCCCGTCCGTCGGCGCCACGTACAGGACGGCCTCCAGCGTGCTATCGACAGGCTCGAGACTCACCAGCGGCCCTCCGCGTTCGAGCACCTGACCTTGCTGTGCGATGACTTCAAGCACTCTTCCCCTAAAGGGGCTCACCACGGTGTACACCTGGTTGGCTGCCCCGGCATCGGTATCCCAGCGAAAAAGTACGGCTATTGTCTGCCCCTCTTCGACAATCTGGCCCGGTTTCAACTTCAGAAGGTGTATCTGCCCAGACACCGTCGCAACGATGGCGGCCACGTTCCCGCTGCGAGTGATGATGCCCTGGGCCGCAATCCTGGTCGATATTGTCGCGAAAAGGCCCCAGAGGATTCCGGCAACAAGGACAAGCATCAACGCGGTGAGGGCAAGCCACGCCCTGGGTTGGGTCACCTGCATGAGTGCGTCCAGCCGCTCGGGGGATGCGAGTCTCTCAAGGGCTGCCTGACGAAAGATGTTCTTTTCCATCGCGTGGAGTGTCTCTCCTATTGGTTTCCCATCAGGCGCTTCAGGATCCGGTCAAAGCGGGACCCGGCGAGGTGGACTGTGTCCAGGATGAGAGGATCGAGCTCGTCTTCGTACTCCGCCGCCTCATCAAGGCCCGTATCCCGGCCGAAGCCAAGCCGGCTCACCGTGCTCCTCAGACGATCCGAAAGGAAGACCGCAAGGGCATGATAAAAACGGGAAGCGAACCCCACGTCTTTTTCGAGCTTCAAAGCCAGGGCGCTCCGAGGTATGCTCAGGAGCGTGGTCTCCTCCAGTGCTTTTACGCTTGCCGAAGGGGGTCGCGAGTCGACGAAAGACATTTCACCCACGATTTCTCCGCTCCCGAGGACGGCGAGCTCCCTATCGCCCATGGCGGCGACGAAGACGGAGAGTTTTCCATCCAGGACCAGGTACACGGAATCAACAGGCTTTCCCTCCACGATAAGCACGCTTCCGGCGCTTATCTTTTCCTTCCTTCCGGCGGAGAGCATCCACTCCACATCGGTGTCGCTCAACTGACCCAGAATGAAAAGCACCTTCCTCATGCAGCACCCTGTCCGGAACAGTTATGCCGGACCCTTTTCCAAAGATGGATTTTTATGCCGGTCTCCCTTACCCCGCCGGTCGCCATATATTTAATACGCCGTAAGCCTGAATATTCAAGAGAAATAGAAACGAATAGTATTGTCAGGAGACCCTTTCCTATCTTATAATGGGGCAATGATCCTCTCTTGCAGCAACCGTTTCTTTCTCGCCGCTTTTTTCACGATTGCTTGCGCCGGCTGCCCAGTGGGTCCTGATTTTCGCCCGCCTGACCCTGCTATCCCACAGTCCTACACCGCAGCGTCGCTGCCGTCGAAGACGGCAAGCGCCCCCGTAACGGGCGGCTCGGCTCAAGACTTCATCTTTGCCGAGGACGTCTCTGCCCAGTGGTGGACGCTGTTTGAGTCGCCGGAACTCGACAGACTGGTAAGAAGGGGACTTGGGGGTAGTCCCTCCTTGTCCGCAGCAGAGGCGGCGCTCAGAAAAGCTGCAGAAACCCTCTCTGCGGTAAGGGGCGGGCTTTATCCGGGATTTGACTTAAACGTCCAGGCAGTCCGGGACCGCACCTCCACCAATACCTATCCACCCGTCAGTATCTTCACCGTGTATAACGCTTCAGTCAACGTATCCTATGCGTTCGATTTTTTCGGCGGCTTGAGACGCCGGATCGAGGGGGCTCAGGCCCAGGTGGACTACCGGCGTTATCAGCTTGAAGCCGCTTATCTGTCGCTCACCGCAAATATCGTCACTACCGCCATACAGGAGGCAGCGTTACGGGCACAGATCAGGTCAATAGACGAAATCGAGTCAGTCGAAGGGAAACAGCTTGCAGTGGTAGAGCGGCAGGTCCACCTGGGCGCGCTTCCGCAGGCAGCCCTCCTTGCTCAGCAGTCTCAAGTGGCAATGACAAGAGCCATGCTGCCCTCCCTTGAGAAGCAGCTCGCCTTTGCCCGACATGCCCTGGCCCTGCTCATAGGCGAATTTCCAAGCGAAGAAGGGATGTCCGAACTGCACCTCGAGACGCTCCATTTGCCCGGGTCTCTTCCGGTAAGTCTGCCCTCAAGGCTGGTCCGTCAGCGCCCGGACATTCGCGCCTCAGAGGCACTGCTTCACGCGGCATGCGCAGAGGTGGGCGTGGCGACGTCAAATCTGTATCCTCAGATTACTCTGAGCGCCGGCTACGGGGCACAATCGATGAGTACCGGTACGCTGTTCGCCGGCGAAAGTTCCGCGTGGAATATCGGGGCGGGATTGCTCCAGCCTATTTTTCGCGGCGGAGAGCTTACCGCCAGAAGGCGGGCGGCGATTGCCGCCTATGATCAGTCGGCCGCGGAATACCGGCAAACAATTCTCAAGGCGTTCCGTGACGTGGCGGACGTGCTGCGCGCCCTCGAAACCGATGCCGAGGCGTTGCGGGCGCACGTGGAAGCCGAGAGCGCCGCGAAAGCGGCCCTCGATCTCATAGGGAAACAATTCAGGCTCGGAGCTTCAAACTACCCGTTGCTGTTAATCGCCCAGCGCGACTATCTAAAAGCCCACATTAATGTCATCACTGCACAGGCGCAGCGATATGCGGACACGGCATCGCTTTTCCAGGCCCTTGGCGGCGGATGGTGGAATCGCCCGGCCACACCCGTTTACGGCATGTCGGAACGAGAAGGCGGGTCGGCCCGCCGTTGACGGATCTTTCCGCGAAAGGAGACAAAATGTGGTGAAGCGCATAGTGGTCATCGCCGTGTGCTGCCTGGCGTTATTCGCCGGAATTCTTGCCCTTCGGTCATCAAAGGGGAAGAGCGGCAGCCATATCGGGCTGGAGAACGATTCGAGACAGACCATATCGGCTTCCGGAGCGGTTGAACAGGAATGGCAGTCCCGCATAGAAGCTGTCGGCACCTTATCAGCCCTTCGGGGAGCGGATATTTCACCGGAAGTCGGCGGCATTGTGTCCCGCATCTATTTCACGTCGGGGGCAGAGGTGAAGGCCGGAACTCCGCTTTTGGAGCTCGACGCCAGTGCCGACGCTGCCCGGCTGCAAGGTCTGAAGGCGACAGCGGACCTTGCGAGGAAGACCTACCTGCGAGACCAGGAACAGTTCAAAGTCCAGGCTATCGGTCAGGCAGTCCTTGACGCCGATCTTGCCAACCTGCAAACCACGGAAGCGCAGGCGGCCGAGCAACAGGCGCTATTAGGCAAAAAATTCATCCGCGCACCGTTTGACGGGCGGCTTGGGCTCAGAGTGGTCGACCTCGGTCAGTACCTTAAGCCGGGCGCCAAAATCGTGACTCTGCAGGCACTGGACCCAATCTACGTGGATTTCGGTCTACCCCAGAAGGCCGTCAGCCGGATTTCCGCAGGGAGGAAGGTTGCCGTACAAATCGACGCCTTTCCGGGGCACGTCTTTCCCGGGGAGGTTTCCGCCATCGATCCAAAGCTGGATGCCGTCACCCGCAGCGTTCAGGTCCGGGCAACGGTTCAGAACCCACGCCATCTTTTGCTCCCCGGGATGCTCGCGGCAGTGACCATCGATATGGGGCCGGCACGTCGCTTCGTCACCATCCCTCAGACAGCGCTCTCGTTCAACCCGGGCCGCGTCACGGTCTTCGTGGTCGAAGCGAAGGGGCAAACCCCCGAGGGCGCCCCCAGCCTGGTTGTCGAACAAAGAGCCGTGTCAATCGGCGAGACGAAAGACGATCAGGTGGCGATTCTTGACGGTCTGCGGCCGGGAGAGATGGTGGTGACTTCGGACCGCACCGCCTTGCGCAACGGCACTCCGGTCATCGTTAACCGCGCGGTCGGGCCAAAATCAGACACGGCTTCCGGAACGCGGAGGTAAGCGACGCGGCAATTCTTCCCCCTGTAACCGGTCAGTCGGGTCTGTGGCGTTCTAAGAGACCTGTCTGTCGGAAGCCCCGAGAGGCGCTGAGACTTGAGTCTTTATGCTCGCAAGAAGCTCTTGATTTGCCCGAAAAAGTAGTTGCTGAGCGCGGCAAGCCACAGCCCTCTTTTGGACTATGTCAATGAAAGCAGGTATGTGATCCACTTCTGGAACCACTCGGGAATTTGACCTCCTGGAAAGTGTCGATCGTCTCCTATCCAACCGTAAGCAGGCGCTGAGGACTTGAGACGTGTCTTGCCTGCTGATTCTGCAAATCGAACCTACTTTCTCCATAGATCCGGTTGCCACTCTTTATTATTACTACCCTCCGCCTGCTTACGCCTATCCCGCACCGGCGCCGGCGTATGCATACCCACCTCGCTACGTATCTCAGCCTGCTCCCGCGTTTGCCGCGCCGTCGCACTCTCAGGCGCGCCAAAGCGGCGCAAGTGAGTGGGTGACCGTGCCCCCGGCCAGGATATCAATGGCACGTGGGTCCTCGAGCACAAAGCGTGGGAAGAACAAGCAGCGCTTTGTCAGGCGTAATTGGCGAGCTTTTCGGCCCTGGTGCTGCTGAGGATGTTCGTCGCCTCGCCCGCCCGCCCGTCATCAGCTCGTCCCCAGAACAGGAGGCCGCCTTCCAGGACGCCGTCGCGGTAGAATGCTGCCAACTCTTCAGGCACGCCGAGACCGGCGAGGATGTCCTTGAGCTCGTGCGGGGGCTTTTCCGGTATCGCTGCACCGGCCGTCATGGCCGCGATCTTGCCCGCCACGCGAACAGCGCCCACGTCAGGCATGATCACGGAACTGCCGTCCATCAGATCGGGCAAGCCGGCCTTGCTCGTCACCCTCACAAAGGCGTCCGGACCCGTCCGTGTGACGGGCTCCCGCACAATCATATTCATCTCGCCCTCGTCGAAGTGCCTGTCAATCAGCTCCGCGACAGCCGCCTCCGCTTCATCGCAGCTTTCAAACAGCACAAATATCGTTCTCATCGGCTCCACTCCTTTTTCGAGATGCGTGCCGTCTCTTCCGGCCGGCGAAGATGCGTATGCACCGTACAGATTTGATGAGCTGAAAGAATGGTTAACTCGATCTTTCACGCGCACCGGTGGGCGGCTGCCTCGAAGGTCGTAGCGTCTCCATGTGTAATATAAGTCTTCCTGAAAAGCTGTCAAGTGGGGGGAAAGGAAGAGATTTTATGGTGATGCGGCAAGCCCCTGATCTCTTATTTCGGCCGGTCGACCTCCGGTACGGGCCGGTCGCCCGTCTGGATAAAGGTATAATAATCGGCGACGATGTCGCGGTGATCGAAGGCCATGCGGTCGGGCAGCGTATCGAACGTAAAGACGCCGGCGCCTTTCGCGTCGTCGGCAGCCGCAAGAATGCCCGAGCCCTCGGCGATGTAGACGATGCCGATCCCATGACCTCTCGGGTCCCTTGAAGGCTTCCCGTACACGTAGAGCAGTTCTCGAAGCGTCACGTCAAGGGACGTCTCTTCTCGCGCCTCCCTTACCGCCGCGCTTTCAAGGGACTCGCCCACGTCCACGAATCCCCCCGGCAGGGCCCAGCCGAAAGGCTCATTTTTCCGCTCGATAAGCACGATCCCGTCCCGGTATTCGATAATGATGTCCGCAGCGACAAGGGGCGTTGTCGGCTTTCCCATGATGGTGAAGTATAAGCCTTTATGCGCTTGAAGAGCAACTATGGCGACAAGGGCCGGTGAAAAGCCTTGCAGCCTCTGTCCGGCTGCTGCACAATTATTTTATTGACAAAGGCGGCTGCATCAAGTACATTAATCCTATAGTCACAGTAGAGTAACTTCACGGCCCGTCTGAAGGGCACAAATCGGAAGGAGGTCTTTATGAGCAGATATGCGGATAACAGTCAATCGATAGGGAATTCCCCTTTGATAAAGTTGAACCGCGTGGTTGGTCCGGAGGCAACGGTGCTCGCGAAAATCGAGGGCAGAAATCCGGCCTACTCGGTGAAAGACCGCATCGGCGCCGCGATGATCCGGGATGCCGAGAAGACGGGACGACTGAAATCGGGTATGGAGATCATCGAGCCTACCTCGGGCAATACGGGCATCTCCCTTGCTTTCGTGGCTGCCGCCCGGGGATACAAGCTGCTCCTCACCATGCCGGAGAGCATGAGCGTCGAGCGGAGGAAGGTGCTGAAGATCCTGGGTGCGAACCTCATATTGACGGAGGCTCCGAAAGGTATGAAAGGGGCCATCGCGAAGGCCGAGGAGCTCGCGCGCAGCGACCCTTCCCGCTATTTTATGCCCCAGCAGTTTGAAAACCCGGCGAATCCCGCCATCCATGAAACGACAACCGCGCCCGAGATATGGGACGACACCGACGGAAAGATGGACATCCTTGTATCGGGCGTGGGAACGGGCGGCACGATCACCGGTGTCAGCCGCTATTTCAAGGTGACGAAAGGGAGAAAGATTATCTCCGTGGCTGTGGAGCCGGCCGAATCTCCGGTCCTCACCCAAAAACGCCGGGGCGAGGAGCTGAAACCGGGCCCTCACAAGATCCAGGGCATCGGCGCGGGCTTTGTGCCCAAGGTGCTGCAGCTCGACCTCGTAGACCGCATAGAGACGGTCACGAGCGATGAGGCTATCGACATGGCCCGCCGGTTGGCCCGCGAAGAGGGCATTCTCTGCGGCATCTCGAGCGGGGCCGCAGCCTTCGTGGCAGCGCGCATTGCGAAAGAGCCGGAAAGCAGGGGAAAAACGATTGTGGTGATCCTGCCTTCCGCCGCCGAGCGCTACCTGTCGACGCCCCTTTTCCAGAACCTTTTTCCCGGTCTCGAGACGGCGACCGCCTCCGACGTCGCTATATAACGAGGCAGGGGAGGCCGCGGGGCAGAACGGGTGAAAAAATTGCCTTTTTGTCGTCACCAAGCCTGCCCCGGAATGCCTGTATCCGGGGGCGGACGCCGGGGTCCAGGCCCTTTGTAACGTACTGAAAAAGCTGGATTCCGGCTCCGGCAACCCCTGGATTCCGGCTTCCGCCGGAATGACGACAAAGAGATGGCTGCCGGGCCTGCCCCCGAGGGCTTGAATACGGGGCCGGAATGACGGCAAAGGGTCCTCAAACGATTTTTTCACACGTTCGCACCCACGCAGTGGGTCGCGCGTGTGGGCGTCCCAGTAATGTGATGTGAGGCGTGTACCGCCATCTGCATGCCATCGCAGTGGGTCGCGCGTGTGGGCGTCCCAGTAATTGAGGAGTAGCGACGTATGAAAATATCGACCAAGGGGAGATACGGACTCAGGGCAATGATGGACCTTGCGGCCAATCAAAAGGACGACACCCCTGTCTTTCTGGCGGATATTGCCAGGCGGCAAGGGATATCCGAAAAATATCTCGAACAGATTTTCGCAGCCCTGCGGGCCGCGGGTCTCGTCAATACCGTAAGGGGCAGGAAAGGCGGCTTCCTGCTCGGCGGGCGCGCTTGCGAGATCACGGCGAGCACCGTTGTCACGGCCCTTGAAGGCCCGTGCACAGTCGTCGACTGCGTGGCGAAACCCGACGTCTGCCCCCGCTCCGCCACATGCGCCACCCGTGATATCTGGGGCCTTGTGGGCGGCAAGATCGACGAGGTGCTCTCCGGCTTTACCATCGAGCGCCTGGTCACGATGCAGGAGGAGAAGTCGGAGAAGGGCACCGCCATGTACTACATATAAGTGACCAGTGAAGAGTGGCGAGTACTTTTTCAACTCGCCACCCTGCACCTGCAAAATAAGGAGGAATGAGACCGATGGCAACGAGGAGACTTGAGACGCTGGCCATACATGCCGGCCAGGAAAGCCCGGATGCGGCGACGGGGGCGCGGGCGGTACCCATATACCAGACGACTTCCTACGTGTTCAGGGATACGGCGCACGCCGCCAGCCTTTTCGCCCTGACCGAGCTGGGCAATATCTACACCAGGATGATGAACCCCACGACGGACGTCTTCGAGCAGCGCATAGCCGCCATCGAGGGCGGCACGGGCGCCCTGGCCGTTTCATCGGGCCAGGCGGCGGAAACCCTGGCCCTGCTCGCTATCACGCAGGTAGGCGACGAAATCGTGTCGGCAAACAACCTCTACGGGGGCACCTACGAGCTTTTCCACTATACCTTCCCCAAGCTCGGCCGGCGGGTATTGTTCGTCGATTCCGCAAAACCTGAGGAGTTCAAGAAGGCGATCACCGGGCGGACACGGGCACTCTATGCGGAGACGATAGGCAACCCGAAGCTCGACGTGCCCGATTTCAACGCCCTTAGCCGCATCAGTCATGACGCGGGCATCCCCCTCGTGGTCGACAATACCGTAGGCATCGGTCTCGTCAGACCCATCGACTATGGGGCGGACATTCTGACAACAAGCGCCACGAAGTTTATAGGCGGCCACGGCACCTCAATTGGCGGCGTGATCGTTGACGCCGGCCGTTTCAACTGGGGCAGCGGGAAGTTCCCGGAATTTACGGAGCCTGACCCCAGCTACCACGGCCTCAAATTCTGGGATACCTTCGGCACGTTCGGGGAGATGGGGAACGTCGCCTTTATCTTCAAGGTGCGGGTGCAGCTCCTGCGCGACGTGGGCGCGGCTTTGAGTCCGTTCAATGCGTGGCTCTTCCTCCAGGGGCTGGAGACACTCTTCTTGCGGCAGAGAAAACATTCCGAGAACGCCTTTGCAGTCGCACGGTTCCTGCAAGGGCACCCTCTCGTCTCCTGGGTCGCCTACCCGGGGCTGCCGGATAACCGGAATTATGCAATCGCGAGCAAATACCTGAAAGAGGGCTATGGGGCGCTCGTGGGCTTCGGGATCAAGGGCGGGCTCGAGGCGGGAAAGAGATTCATCGAATCGGCCCGGCTCCTCTCTCATCTCGCCAACATCGGAGACGCAAAAAGCCTCGTCATACATCCCGCCTCAACCACGCATCAACAGTTGACGAGGGCCGAACAGATTGAGACGGGCGTGACCGAAGATTACATCCGCCTCTCCATCGGCATAGAGGACATCGAGGACATCAAGGAGGATATCGACCAGGCCCTGCGGAAGGCGGCCGGGTGATACCGGGCGAAGGCGGCCGGAGCGCCGGTCGGGACATTGTCGAGACGCACTACTATACCTTTGCCGAGGGCCCTCACCCCTTCGAGACGGAGAGCGGAAAAACCCTTTCGCCTGTCACGCTCGCCTGTGAAACCTACGGCGCCCTCAATAGCGACAGATCGAACGCCGTCCTGATCCTCCATGCCCTCACCGGCGACGCCCACGCCGCCGGGTTCCACGAAGGAGACAAGGATCCCGGCTGGTGGGATACTATGATAGGGCCGGGCAAGGCATTCGACACGGACCGGTATTTCATCATCTGTTCCAACGTGATCGGCGGCTGCAGGGGCTCGACAGGCCCCGCCGCACTCAACCCCAAAACAGGAAAACCCTACGCCCTCGATTTCCCGCTCATCACCATAGGAGATATGGTCAATGCCCAGCGCCATCTCATCGATCACCTCGGCATAGACCGGCTGCTTTCGGTCGCAGGCGGCTCTATGGGCGGCATGCAAGCCCTTCAGTGGGTCGCTTCCTACCCGGAGAGGGTCCGCTCGGTTATACCTATCGCCACCACCGCAACGCACTCGCCTCAGCAGATCGCGTTCAACGAGGTAGGCAGGCAGGCCATCATGGCCGATCCGAACTGGAATGACGGTAATTACTACGGCGGTCCGCTGCCCGCCAAAGGTCTCAGCGTGGCAAGGATGGTGGGGCACATCACGTACATGAGCGACCTGTCCATGAGTGAAAAATTCGGCAGGCGCTTCAAAAACGGCCGATCAGGTTTTTCCTTCGATCCGAACTTCGAGGTGGAGGGCTATCTTCAGTACAGGGGTGAAAAGTTCATCAAGCGGTTCGATCCCAACTCCTACCTCTATATCACGAAGGCCATAGACTACTTCGACCTCGCAAACGGCAAGGGGCTGCAGGAGATACTGCGGGGCGTTGCAGCGCGGTTCCTCGTCATCGCCTTCAAGTCCGACTGGCTCTATCCGGCATACCAGTCCCAGGAGATCGCACGCGCCTGCAAGCGGGCCGGGGTCGAGGCGACCTACGCGGAGCTGAACTCTACCTGGGGCCATGACGCGTTTCTCATCGAAGTGGAAGAGCAGTCCTACCTGATCACGCACTTCCTCAAGAAAGTCATGTCGTCATAGAGGAAACAGATGGATCGCGACCCCCCGAAACTGAGACTCGATCAGAAAGTCATTGTGGAGATTGTCACACCAGGCGCCTCCGTCCTCGACCTGGGCTGCGGCAGGGGGGAACTCCTCGCCGCGCTGGCGGAACAAAAGCAGGCGAAGGGCCAGGGCATAGAAATCGATGACGACGCGATACTCCGGTGCGTCTCGAAGGGCCTGAACGTCTTCCACGACGACATTGACAGGGGCCTGCCGGAATACGGGGACCGCTCATTCGACTTCGTCATACTCGATCAGACCTTCCAGCAGGTGAAGAAACCGGACGAGGTCCTGAAAGAATCGCTGCGCGTCGGGACGCGGGTGATCGTCGGTTTTCCCAATTTCGCCACCCTCGGCACGCGCCTCCAGTTGGGGCTCAGGGGCAGGACGCCGGTTACCCCGTCGCTCCCCTATGAGTGGCACGACACGCCCAACCTCCACTTTCTGAGCATCCTCGATTTCGTCGATTTCTGTAAGAAGAAAGCCATACGCATTGAACGGGCCTTCTATTTTACATCAAAAAGGCGGATACGCATCCGCCCGAACCTCTTTGCGGAGACCGGGGTCTTCCTCATCTCGAAGGCGTGATCTTCTTCTTCCTTCTTCTTTTGTCGGTCGGCCGACAAGAAGAAGAAAAGAAACAACGAGAGAAGAGAATGCGCAAAATGCCCTACAGACCGACAGCCAGGGCCAGGTGGTAGGCGGCAACCCCTCCCAGAAATGAAACGGCCAGCATAAAGGCAAAGGACGAGAGAAACCATCGCCAACTGCCCATCTCCTGTTTCATGACCACCACAGTGGCCGCGCAGGGGACAAAAAGCATGAGCACGGTGAGAAAGGCGGCCGCAGACGCGTGGCTCATCATCGTGGGCAGCACCTGCCTTAAGCCCTCCTCGCCCACGCCGTAAAGCACGGCCAGGGTGGCGACGGAATTCTCCTTCGCCACAAGGCTGGAGACCAAAGCCACCATCTCCCTCCACCCGAGCCCCATAGGAGCGCCTATCGGCGCGAGGAGCCTGCCTACCCACGCGAGCACACTCGTTTCAAGCCGGCCGGAAGGGATATTCGAGAGGAGCCAGATCACCACGGAAGCGACAAGGATCACGCTGCCCGCCCGCTTCACGAACGAGAGCGTCCTCGCCCACACAACGGCCGCGATGGTGCGCGGGTCTGGCTTGTGGTACAGGGGAAGCTCCATGATAAAAGGCATGGGCTCGCCCTTCATGAATACCTTGCTGATCGCCACGCCTGTGACGCCGAGAACCACGATATTGACGGTGAGAAGCAGCCAGGAGACAAGGGACGCGGCTTGTGCAAAAACGGCCGCGCAGACGAAGGTAAGGACCGCGAGCCTGGCAGTGCAGGGGATGAAGGGCGCGAGGAATATGGTGAGAAGGCGCGCTTTCCTCGATTCCACGATCCGCGTCCCGATGACGGACGGCACGTTGCAGCCGAAGCCCAGGCACAGGGGGATGAAGCTCTTCCCGTGGAGGCCGACCACGTGCATGAAGCGGTCCATCACAAAGGCGGCCCTTGCCATGTAGCCCACGTCTTCAAGAAAGCTCAGGCAGACGAAGAATATGAGCAGTATGGGAAAGAAGGTGAGCACCGAGCCCGCGCCGCCTATAACGCCGTTTACCAGGAGCCCCGTGAGCCAGTGGGGGCCTGCGGCGAGGCCGGTCTCGACCAGACGCGCGAACAGCCCCAGCAGCCGCTCAAGCCCGTGCTGCAAGGGAAATCCTACCCGGTACGTGAGGACGAAGACAAGGCCGAGTATGCCGAGGAGCATGGGGATGCCGAGCAGGGGCTGCGTGAGCAGATGGTCTATGCGGTCCGTCATGAGCACCTGCCCGCGCCTGAACCGCGACACGGCAATGCGCGTCACCATTTCTATCCAGTCGTACCGGCCGCCCACGACCGCGCGGAGCGCGTCCTCATGCGCGATGAGGAGGCCCTGGATCTCGGTCCACGTCTCTTGAGGCAGGAACTCCTGGAACGCCGCCGATACCACATGGTCCCCTTCCATCAGTTTTGTCGCGACCCAGCGGTCCGCATAGGGCGGGGGGACGTGGCCTTTGAGAAGCTCCAGGAGCCGCACATAAATAGCCTTGTGGTCGAAAGAGACATCGGGTAATCGCGGGTTGAAGTCGATCTCGTGCAGCGACGCGTCTATGATCAGGGGGACAAGCTCCTTTATGCCCTTGTTCTTCGTGGCGATTATCGATACAACCGGCAGGCCCAGCGACCGCTGGAGCGCCTCTACGTCCACGTGGATGCCCTGGTTCTCCGCCACGTCGGTCATATTGACGGCGACCACAATGGGCACGTCAAGGAGAAGCACCTCGGTAAGCAGATAGAGGCTCCTTTCGAGGGCGGAGGCATTGGCCACGAGCACGATGACATCCGGGTGCTCATGGATGATGAACTCACGGGCCGCCCTCTCCTCTTCGGAAAAGGCGGTGAGACTGTACGTGCCCGGAAGGTCGACGATCCGCATCTCCATGCCGTCTGCGATGTGGACCCCTTCTTTCTTTTCGACGGTTTTCCCCGGCCAGTTGCCCACGTGCTGTGAGAGGCCGGTGAGGATGTTGAAAACGGTCGATTTCCCCACGTTTGGCTGACCGGCAAGGGCAACCAGCACGCTCTTCTTTTCTTCCGTGGGGACGCCCGACACAAAGATGCGCGAGGCCTCGATCCTGCCCAGGGCCAGCCGCGTGTCGGAGGCAAGGACGATAACCGAGCCCGCGCTCTTCCTCAGCACCTTGATTTCGGTGCCGGGGACGATGCCCATTGACGCAAGGCGGCTCGTCAGGCGCTGGCCGCCCCCTATGGAGCTGACCACGCCCGTCTCACCCTCCCTCATCGTCGTGACCGTCTCGATGACGTTTTCCACCTGTGCCTTCTTGCTTTTCCGAATGATAGACCCAGCCTTGTTTATACCCGCATTCACCCGAAATGTCAACGGCGGAAACGGAAAGGACGGGCTTGTCCAGCCGGGTCGACGGGGAGCGCCATTACCGGAAGATCACGCTCGAAAAGAGCGTGCTCAAAGGCCTGATCAACGCGGGTGAGGTCGGAAATTAGGGATTCTGCATAGAGGCTTTCCGCAACGGAAAGCACCGTCACTGATCATCGACGATAAGCGTTCTGTATCTACTGGAGGAGGGTTGCCGCTATGTAGGATAAGCCCTTAACGTAATACGCTCTGACCACGAACGATGACCCCGTCGAGGTCCACACCCTATCTTGCCACATGCCGGATGAATCTACGATCATGTCCTTTGTGGAATACCAAAACATAAAGTTTCTTAATAATGGGATCATGCCTTTTAATTTGACATGTCAAGCTATTAATGCAACCATAAATTAAATTGCAAGGACGCCCTCGACAGTACAACGCCGCAGATTGCGAGGAAGGTCAAGATCGGGAGCTTGAGCCCCAGGCAGCGCTCGAGTGTGCGCACTTGCGCAAAGACAGCGGGCTCAGTTACGAACAATTCTTCGGTGGCCCTGGAGAAGGTCCCGTTCTTCGCAACGGAGTAAAAGGCCCTGAGTTGATTCAGGTTTATATTCATGCGACAGAGCTTTCGAGATTTGGGGGGGTCCATCAAGAATTCTAATGCGGCCATAAATTAAATTGTATTGATATGTGAACAAGGAAATGAATACAATCTGACATGTCTCGAAAATAATAGCTCTGCAGTTATGCAGACTATCAAACATGAGGCGGTTCAGTGGAAGAATGAAAATTGTAAGGAGGCGCTCATGATGGAGTTTGACGGAATCATTATCGGGGCCGGGCCAAACGGGCTGACCGCGGCCGGCTATCTCGTGAAAGCGGGGCTGAAGGTGGCCGTTCTCGAGCGGCGGTACGAG
>Ga0187864_10000430_pt1 | contig 46845 bp, 46 predicted proteins | sample June2016WEW_11_4_FD_132985 | JGI IMG/M metagenome (GOLD analysis project Ga0187864, IMG submission 132985) | Peatland microbial communities from SPRUCE experiment site at the Marcell Experimental Forest, Minnesota, USA - June2016WEW_11_40 | ecosystem: Environmental > Terrestrial > Soil >...
CTGTGACCGCCGGCAGTCGCAAACCCGGCGTCAATTTGAAAAGGATCGGCTGAATAAGTTATATGGGACGTGGTGGCATTTGATTCGATAATCGGTGGTGGCATTTGAAGTGATATCTGACACTGTCCTCTTTCCTCCCGCAGCTTCACCACCGGCGCGGCAAAGGGATTGGCCCTGAGCGAGAAATACATAATGCGCCATCCCGTCAGATAAATCACCAGCCCCAAAGACGACACGATCCATGGTGGCCTGGGCAGCAAATGAAATCGGAACACGTCCAGCGGAATAAATAACATCAATCCGTAATACGCGGCGAGGAAAGACGACAAAATGATCTTGTCCGCAAGCGGCTGTCCCTTTTGCCGGGGTGTTTTGGTCCGCTCCACAAGCAAGTCATGGTCCGTGCGATCCAGACGGATGACCGCCGCCACCACGACCACGTAAAACACGGCCAAGTACAACCACGCGCGCGGCCACGCCAACGTGCCCGCTGGGACAAAAAACAAGCCGGCCAGAATCACCACGTATGCGGTGATTCGCAGGATCAACTTGAGGACAAACGTGTTTCTCATGGAGAACGAGCGATGGTCGAATCCGCGTGAAACCCATCGAATCGCCGATCCATCAGCTTGCCCGGCAGATGCTTATCGGCAAAGGCCAGCAGTGCGTGACAATCACCTTGCAAATTCCATGCGGGCGACCGGCCTAACTCACGCCCAGGCAATCGGTAACGCCGAACAGCCGCTATGCCGGCTGCGTCGACGGCGACGACCGTCACACGCCACGGTAGCATTGAGTCACTATTTCGCAATTTGCGAGGCACATTTATAAGACCGCCCCGTTGTCGAAATCGGTACTCCGATTACCGGTTATGCGCGGAATACGCGACCGAATGTGGGTATAGTGGCCGAAATCCCTCGGGACAGAGCCGGTGGATTTTTCTTGCAATAATTGGGGACGCAATGATAGAGTAGGTGTTCTCACCGAACGTGGTCATTTTAGAAAGTGGGTCGTATGAAATTTCATGCACTTGCCCTGGCTTTAGGTGTGAGCGCGTTTTTCCCGTTCTAGGTTGCGAGCGCGGAAGCGATTAAGTACGTTTTCGACGGAACTGCCAGCGGCACCCTTGGCGCACAAACATTTTCTAATGTCGACTTGTCCGCGACCGCGGTGACGGACACAGCCGATGTTCCCGCCGCAGTTGGCGGAGAGCTTGATTTTAATTCCGTGCTGTTTGCGATCGACATCGGCGGCGTGGGGTCGACCAATTTATCCACCGGCGAATTGGATAAATATGAGCCTGATCAGAACTTGGATTTTGGGTGGCGGACTTCTCTTTCCAGCACAAGTGTCATTAGGCTTAACGACCCGAGGTTGGTGAATTACGACTTGAAAACGGCAATCGGCCCGATTACCGAAACAGGCGCCGATCCCTTCGCTGGCAACTGGTCGGGCATGTCAACGTCGGCCGGGGATCTTTCTGTCACCAGCTGGGACAACGTCACCTTCACCGCAACGTTGGGCAGCGGCGGGGTCAGCAAGGCGGTGCCGTTGCCAAATGCCGCGTGGCTGTCGCTGGTCGGCTTACCGCTCGTTGTGATCGCCGCGCGCCGCCGGTCCGCAGTCCGTCAGGCTTGGGCGTCCCGCGAGGTCCGAAGTTCATTTTGATTCGCTATCGGCCGTTCATCAATGGATTTGCCGCGGCTAGAGCGTGTTATGGACTTTGGCATCCATCCCTCAGAAGCGCTCGGATTCCCCGAGAGGAATTAAAGGGGACGTGATTTCATAATATCGTCTCGGCCAGTCGCGCGGATTCAGCGTGTGTTGCAGGTTCAGGCAGTTGAGCACGTGATAAAACCAGACCTTCCGGCGTGTTGCGAGCCTGGCGCGACACGCCGGCAATCCAGCCGAGAATGGGGCCAAAGTCAAAATCGAATCGCGTCCTCTCTAATTTCCCCAAATCTCAGCGCCGTCCGTTTTTTGTGCCTTGTCCTTTTGCTGCACATCTAAAACTCAGACTTTGGCTCTCCCGTTTGGGATAAGGGTTGTGGCGGAATCTCCTATAACCCCCCAGGTGATCGCGCTCTGGCCGAACACATGGCGTATCTGGAATCGCTGAAAAGACGCCTGTATGCTGTCGATCCGCTCTGCCCGGTTTATAACTGGGTGGCAAGGGTCACATCGTCCACTTGGAAATTGCGCCGGCACGTCAAGGATTGGGCCGATGGCAAAGAGGTGTCTAGAGCGTATTTCAGGTCAGTGTACACTAGTGCCGGAGGTGTGGCATGGAAGCCTACTCTCTGGACCTGCGACAACGGATTGTTCGGGCATGCGATGAAGCCATTGAGACACGCCCGGAGATGGCTCAAGCTTTTTCGGTCAGTTTGTCTTTCGTGAACAAGCTGTGGCGGCGATGGAAGGACACGGGTTCGGCCGCGGCTCGGCCCAAGGGTAAAGGGCCGCCGCCGGTGTTGGATTCGCCGAAGTTGGAGCAGTTGCGGCAGTGCGTGGGGCGTAGGCCGGATTCCACATTGGGCGAATTGTGCGGCGCGTTGGTTGAAGTCGGAGGTCCAGCGGTCAGTCGCAGTACGATCTGTCGGGGTCTGCGGAGGCTGGGCCTGCCGCTTAAAAAAAGTCTCTACACGCCTGCGAGCGGGATACGCCGCGCGTGAAGGCGTTGCGGGAAGAGTTTCGCCATCGCATCGCCCAGGTGAATCCTCGGAAGCTGGTTTTCGTCGATGAAAGTGGGGCGAACACGTCGTTGACTCCCAGCCGAGGACGCGCTCCCTCCGGCCAACGCGTGATCGGCGCCGTGCCGCATGGGCATTGGAAAACGCTGACGATGCTGGGTGCCTTGCGGCTGGAAGGGCCGGTGGCCGAGGCGACCGTGGAAGCGCCAACCGATTCGGAGGTCTTTCGCACATTCGTCAAGGAGTCACTGGCGCCGGCTCTGCGTCCGGGGGACGTGGTGGTGTGGGACAACCTCTCGCCGCATCGGGCGGCCGGCGTGGTCGAAGCGGTGGAGGCCCGGCACGCCAAGGTGATGCCGTTGTCTCCTTATTCACCGGACTTCTCACCGATCGAGCCCAGTTGGTCCTAAGTAAAACAAGCAATGCGTCGAGCCGAAGCTCGCACCCCGGAACGACTTGGAGAAGCCGCAGGGACAGCCTTCGCCAGCATTACCTCAGCGGACACGCGAGGCTGGTTCAGAAAATGCGGCTATCGTGTACACTGACTTGAAACACGCTCTAGACCGCCGACGTGGGGCGAGAGCCGGAAACCTAAGCCGGCGCACTAACCCTGCGAAACTCGTTACGCAGGGCGCGCGCAGCAAATCGTGCCGCGATTTGAAAAAGGCACCTTAACGACGTGCGATTGAGCCGCTTCGAGTCCTCTTTAGACTTGAACGCGGATTGACGGAGTCACGCCGATTGCTTTCGTCGTCGGCCCATTAGCGCGCCCCCGCCGCCAATCAGCAGAACCGAACCCGTCGCTGGCTCCGGCACATCCGCCATCAAACCATTCGCCGCGGCAAATGCATCGACCGCAGCGTAAATGCTCGCGGGCAACACAACATCCGCGCCGCTGGCCGTCTTGCCGAGGTTGGCGACCAAGGCGGTGAAGTCACCGCCAGTGACCGTGCCGGTGTACAGAAAATCGCCCTGATCCCACCCCGACACCGACTTGCCTAAGTTGGTGGCCAAGATGGTGAAGTCGGCGCCGTTGACCACGCCATCGAGATTGGCGTCGCCGTACAGGGTGTATTTGATTTCGATCTGCCCGGAGGAAAGACCAGAAACAATCCCGTCTTTTCCATCCGCGTAGCCGAGGCCATAGTGGGAATTGGCGGCTGAGGAGTTGATGCCGGGGCCGTTCCATGGGCCGCCGTTGTAACCTGTCACCAGATACGATCGGATCGTTGCGACTGGGTCGGGGCTGGCTCCATAGTTGATGATGAAATGATTGTTACCCAGATCAATCTGGCCGCTTCCCGTGATGTTAATGGTGGTTTGGCTGCTGCCGCCGGCGTTCATGGCAAAGACAACGGAGCCCAGAGGCAGCACGCTGAGGGCGCCGGAGCCGGTGATGGGGGTGGTTAAGGTCAACGTTGCCGGATGGATTTCGTCGTTGGTACTGTTGACCAGAATGTTGCCGTTGTTCGCAAGGTGCCCCGTGACGCTTAGCGTGGCTTGGCCCAGGACGTTGAACTGGGCCGTGCTGTCCACCGTGATATTTCCGCTGTTCGCTGAACTTCCACTCATGTTGACGGTTGATGAGGCAATCGCCTCAAAAGCACCCGTATTCTTTACGCCGTTGAAGGTGTCGGTTCCGACGTTCTCAATAAGACCACCGTGCGTTGAACTGATTGTCCCACCGTTAACCGTCGCGCCAAGATCGACGTCGACGACGCCTCCATCGGCGATGATTTGCCCCCCACTACCTTGTGTCACGGTTGTGGAATAGATGTACACCGTCGATCCGTAGTCGGCTTTGATCACCCCGTTGTTCGTGGCTGCCGAACCGTTGAAGCTAATCCCGCTAGCCGTGGAACTTGGCGTCTCGGCAATGATCGTTCCGTCGTTGGTAATGGTCCCTTCAATGCCTCCAGCCCCCTGGATCGTGTGGCCGCTATCTTGAGTGAATGTTCCTTCCACTGCGCATCCGTCGAGGTTGAGCGCCCCTGAGCCGGTGAGCAGGCCATTGATTACCAGACCCGGAGTGTCAAAGTGTTCAATGCCTCCCGCTGTATAGACACGGGAAGAGACCGAGATGGATCCATTGTCCGTAATCGTTGGTCCATCCAGATACATCACCACTCCGCCAAACAACGTGAGTGAGCCGAAGGGGTTGATCGTCAGCGAGTCGATCGTCACACTGGCCGATGAACTGGACTCGTCGAGTTCCGGGGCGGAGGCGGGTGAAAAAACCGCGGGGATCACGACGTTGAAATCGCTGATGCCCGCGTTACCTTTGTTGGGATAAGCGGTGCTGGGAACCCAGTTGGTCGCCGTCGTCCAGTCGTTCGAAGTGTTACCGCCCCATGTATAGGTCGCCGTGGTGGCCAAGCAGCGGGAGGCAAGATCCACCATGCAAACCGCGGGCAGGACGCAAGCTATCGTACGCCGAAGTACCGCCTGCGATTGGGTTCGCTTTGCCTGGCGCGCGGCCACAACATTGATCCTCCGTAGCTTCCGCAGCAACATAGCTCCCTTCCGGAACGGTCTCCCAACATCATTTTTGGCGATTACGGCTAATGCGCGATCCTTCATCAACTCCATGTCCGAAAGTTCGTCCCATGCGACTACTACCGCCTCTGCGGCCCGGCGGATCGTCGCGTCGTCATTCCTGGGTTGTGATTTCTTCATGGGGGCTACCTCTGTTTCTTCGGCCTGCCGGGCTTGCGGACGCGGACCTTGGCCAAGTCGATACGGTTAAAGTCCGACGTTGTCGTCTTGTCGCATTGCAGTTCCTCCCGCAATCGTTGAACCTCCCAAAACAGCCGCTGGCGTATCCCCACCGCCCCGATTCACCAATGAATTGCGCCATGTAGGACTTGAACCTACAACCCGCTGATTAAGAGTCAGACTATTGACTTGTTGACGACGGTTGACTATCATATCCCTGTGTTGAATTTCCTCGGTATTTCCAGTGCTTTGACGATGTAGGCCGTAGATGATGGTTGACGCAAATTGACGTAAAGCGTAACACTGGCGTAACACCGGGAAGGGATGGCCATGACGGAGACGACTATCAAGAGGGCGGAGACGCAGCGCTTCGCGTTCACGAAAGAGCGGCTATCGCGGCTTACAGTTCCATCGGGGAAGGCCGAAGCATGGGTTTTCGATAGGAAGTCCCCTTGGCTGGGCTATCGCCTCACAGCGGGCGGCGTGGGGGCGTTCTACGTCTTTCGCAGAATCAAGGGCATACCAGCAAAGGTCCGGCTGGGCGGACAGGAAATCACGATTGAGCAAGCCCGCGCCCTGGCGGATGAGGTCAACGTACTGATCGCAAAGGGAATCGACCCGCGTGAACAGCGCCGGCAGGATCGCGCCAACAGCGCTACCCTTGGCGATCTGGTGGAACACTTCATCGAAACCCATAGCAAGCCGCACAAAAAGACGTGGGCCGACGATGAGGCGATGGTCAAGCTGTACCTTGCCGACTGGACGCCCCGCCGGTTGTCGTCAATCACCGGGGAGGACTTCCGGGCGCTTCACGCCAAGGTGGGAGCGGAGAACGGGAAGTATTCAGCAAACCGCCTGCTATCACTTCTCCATGCGGCCTACGCCCGGCCCGGCGACTTGTGGCAAGGCGGGAATCCCGTTCATGGCATTGCCAAGTTTCGGGAGAAATCGCGGGATCGGTTTTTGACGGCCGCCGAGCTTCCACGATTCTTTGCGGCCCTGGCCGATGAGGAAAACGAAACGATCCGCGACTATCTGCTGGTGCTGCTGCTGGCGGGCGCGCGAAGATCGAACACGGCGGCGATGCGGTGGGATGAGCTTGACCTGGATCGCGGCCTGTGGCGAATCCCGATGACAAAGACCGGCCAGCCGTTGCTCGTGCCTCTTGCTCCCCAAGTGATTCAGATTCTTGAACGTCGAAAGGAATCATCAATATCGCCGTGGGTTTTCCCGACTGCCAGCAACACAAAGCGGAGCAAGAGCGGGCACGTCGAGCAATTCAGACACGCATGGAAGGCGATATTGAAACGAGCGGGGATCGCCGATTTCAGACTGCACGATCTGCGAAGGACGTTGGGATCGTGGATGACAATGAGCGGATCATCCCTGCCGCTGGTGGGCCGGGCGCTGGGCCACAAAAACCAGAACACGACAGCTATCTACGCGCGGCTGGCCGTCGATCCTGTTCGCATCGGCGTTGATACCGCAGTCGCCTCGATGATGGCCAAGGCGCTACCGGCGCCGAAGAAAAAGACGGGTGCGAAATGAGCCGGAAAACCAAGGACAAATCGCCCGCAACCATGCCGAGCGAAACACCGACCAGTGAAGCAAAATTGGAAACCCTGCGCGCGAGAGATGAACCGGCACTGACCGCGCGATTTGAAGCGTTGCCGAACAAGCCGCGTAATTCATTGTTGTACAAGCCGCGTGAAATATCGGCTGCAACCGGCAAATCCTTGGCCAAGCGATTTGAATCGCCTGCGGGCTTTACGACACCGATGTCTGACGAGGAAAAGATTGCGGCGTTAACCGCGAAAGATACGCCGCAAGTGTTGACGGGGTGCGTGGGCCTTTCCCGGCGGCTTTACTGGATTCTGCGGGGGATTGCGGAACTGCCGGCGGCTCCGATGCCACGGAAGCGGATAAACGGCGTCAAGCCGAACGAGTCATTCATCGCCGATTGGAACGCCGGACATCCGGCTTACGACGGCGCGTTAAGCGAAACATATCTCCGCGATGAAGTTGAATTATGGATCAAGTCGTGCCGCGCGGCATGGCGCGCCGTGGAACTGGCAGCGATCCAGATGGACGCGAAAGATACCGGGATTTCACGATGGAGCATACAAGCGAAAACGGCAGTCTCCCGCCTGTCTCACGTGCTGGGCAATCCCACCGCCAACCGCGATTATTTCTTCGCGGAGTTGCTTCGCCATTTGCGCCGGTATCCCGAATTGATGCTGCCGGACTTTTACCGCTGCGTCGATGACCTATCGAAACTGGTGACGATGATGTTGGTTGTGCAATCACCGGGAGAAATGCCACAGATGGAGAGCCTTTTAAGTCTGCGCGACGACCAGAACATCAAGGCGATCATGGAGGCGTTTTGCAAATTGCCGGGCCATCGCTTTTTCTTCAACGACATCAGGACAGCAACGAAAATTGGCGAACACACTCTTGCGAAACTGCTGGCGGCGCTGGTGAATGACGGGCGCCTCTTGCATCCCACGGAGCGCGGAGGATATTCCTTACCCACCCAACCCGCGACTTAGACCGCGACTTAGACCGCGACTTACTCACGTCGTTTCCATTGCCGCTGAGGTTTATGCCAAACAAAGAAAGCTGGGATTGGAAGCGGAACAGCACTGCCGACGCTATGCACTTCGCGCGGAACGGCAGGCGGGAGAGATGCTTGCAGAGACGGAGCGCAGAAGTCCAAAACACAGCAGAAGCGGGGGCAGTAAGGGTTCCCACAGGGAACCGTTACCCGGCGCGCCGCCAACCCACGGAGCGCGGAGGATATTCCTTACCCACCCAACCCGCGACTTAGACCGCGACTTAGACCGCGACTTACTCACGTCGTTTCCATTGCCGCCTGCCGTTACACGTCTATGCTGATTGACGTTGACGAAAGGTTATCTATGGCAATGTTAGTGGATGCAATCACCAGCGACACCGAATTGAGAACGCCGGCCGAAGTAGCCGCGCTGTTGCGGGTCAACGTGCAGACCTTGGCGTTATGGCGCTGCACCGGCCGATCCGGTCTGCGATTCATCAGAATTGGAAAATCCATCCGCTATCGCCGGGCCGACGTGATGGCGTATCTGGAAAAGAACAGCGGCACAAGCTGCGCGGAGTTGGACGCGGCGGCGACGGCCTGAGCCAACAAAAAATGCCGCCGGCTCCGGGAAGGGAAAGCCGACGGCAAGGATCGTGACATGGCATCATATACCACATCTCAATCAAATACAACCGAGGGAATTTCGCTGGCAGCGACCAACGCATTGATGCTCGTTCAAAACTTTGGGGGCGCCGTGGTTCTGACTTACGGCGTCGATGATTCTGGTTGCTGCTTATGCAGGGAAAGCATCGACTGCGGAACTCCCGGAAAGCACCCGGTCGGACGCGGCGGTTATCACAACGCCACCACGAATATCAGCTCGATCAGGTCTGCCGATCCATCGTTCAACTGGTCTCTCTGCACTGGCGACAGCTATGTCGGCCTGGACGACGATACTGACGACGCCAGCGGCATTGATCTGGTCGAAGCCGAAATCGGGATCAAACTCCCGGATACCGCAACGATCAGAACCGTCAACAATCACCGCACCCGCCTCTTTCGCAGCGCCCAAAAATTGCCCCGACTTGTTCCCATGCTCAAAACTGAACATGGGAACGTCGATTTTATCGCTTCTCCGGGGATGGTCGTGTTGCCTGGCAGTCGAGCGAAAAATGATCGTGGACTTGTTGGGGTCTATTCGTGGGAATCTTACCCCTTGAATGTCGGAATTGCCGACTTGCCCGTTGGGGTCGCGCAGATGGTCACAACCCGTGCGGAGCAATTAACACAGAACAGCGCGGATGAACACAGAGTAATTAACACAGAAAATTCCTGTGTTAATCGGCAGTTCTGTGTTAATGACGTTGAGAGACTGATTCGTAGGTGCATCCCCGATCAATTCGGGATGCGATGGCACTGCCTGTTTCGCCTCGCAAGGGGAGCAAGAGGGTTGCCGCAGTTCGCCGATGTCACCCAGGAGGAGCTAGAGCCGCTGCTGAGGGAATGGCATCGACGGTCACTGCCGAACATCAGAACAAAAGAAGTCGAGGCCAGCCGACGGGATTTGTGGGAAGCCTACAAGCGGGTCAAATTTCCGGGGGGAACCAGCGGCCGACTAGCGGCGATGGTCGATTCTGATTTCGGGATGGAACCGCTGCCGATCCGCGTAGAGCGATTGTGCGCTGATCTTCAAGCGTCCGCCGGCGATGAACCATTCTTCCTCGCCTGTAGGGCCGGCGCGGAAGTGCTGGGCACGAATCACGTCTCCGTCAGTCTGGTCCTCAAGGACTTGGTTCGCACCGGGGCGCTGCAACTGGTGCAAAAGGGCAAGCGGCGCAAAGCATCGGAATATCGGTATCGCGGGGGTGACGAATGACCACCGCGAGAAAAAGGATACTCGTTTCGCTTTTTGACGAACTGCGGTCTGGGCCATTCCAGCCGCATGATGGCGGTTGGGACAATGAGACGCGCATCCGCAATTGCAACGTGCTGGTCGATGCGGGATTCGCCAGCAAAACCCTACCCCTGGCGGCCGTTGCGGTGGAACTGCTCGCAGAGCATCAGCCGGATACCGTGAGGGGGTGCATGTATGCGGTTGTTCAAATTGGCCGGCGGTTGCCGGATACGTCCAAAAAGAGTTACGGTCGCATCCAGCGGTTACTCAACCTACTCCGAAAAAAGAGGATCGTTCCCTACACCTGGATCGTCGATAACATCAGGAGCACGGAAAAACCGTCGTCATGGTCGGGCCTGGCCGACTTCGCGGAGACGTGTCGGGACGCATACCGCCGCGACTTCTGGGCCAGCCTGCCGGAGTATGTCTGCATCATCGTCGAGAAGGATACCGCCGCCGGCCGCATCGCGCCCGTGACGCGGGAGTATGACGTGCCCCTGCACCCGCTTCGGGGATACAGTTCAACGACTTTCGCCTATACCATCGGTGAGCAATGGCGACGAATTGAGAAGCCGATCAACGTTTACTATGTCGGCGACCATGATCCCAGCGGCCGGATCATCGAGCAGAGTGTGCGGGAACGATTAAGCGAGTTTTCGGGGCGCGAATTCACCTGGAATCGCCTGGCCGTCGAGCCCGAGCAGTTCGACGAATACTCAATCATCCCGCTCGCGCCCAAGAAAAAGGACACCCGCTACAGGAAATTCGTGGAGCAGTACGGCGATCGCTGCGCCGAGGTCGAGGCCATCCCCGCCGATGCGCTGCGGCAGATGGTCTCGGACGCGATTCAATCCCACATTCCAGCCGGCGAGTGGGAGCGACTTCAAAATATCGAGAACCGGGAGCGGCAAAGCTGGAAAAAGATCATCGGGAAGTTGAAGGGGGTCGCGTGACGCCAACGGGCCGGACATTGTGCGAGCTTCGCCGCGATGGATACACCGCCGCCGTCGTGGAGTCATGGATACCGCGGCTCAACGTCCGCCGCGATTTATTCGGAGTAGGCGACGTGCTGGGGGTCAAAGCTGGTGAGGCGCCGCTGCTGATCCAGTGCACCAGTGTCGAGTCACGAAAGCAAAAGCAGAAACCCGCCTGCGCGCCTGGCTTGCATCTGGTTCGACGTTCGAGGTCTGGTCATGGACAAAGCGCGATGATCGTTGGGAGTGTCGTAAGACTCCGCTGGTCATGGACGACATCGACATCCGGGCTATCGAGCCACCCAAGCGGAGACGGAGGAAGTCGGAACCTATGCTATTTGCGGGAGCGCTCGCATGATCGGTGAACCGTCGATCAACGGTCCTACGGCCGGACGAAACGGGAATGGTCGATTCGCCACCGGCAATCGGTACGGCAAAGGCGGCAATCCGTTCGCCGCTGAAGCGCTCAAGGTGCGGCGTGATTTGATCCGCATGAGCAAGGGCAAACGACGCCGGGCGATCCTGGCCAAGCTGATCGAACAGGCGGCAACCGGGAGCGTGCCGCACGTGACGCTGTGGCTCGCGTATGTCGTCGGCCGGCCTGCCGACATGCTGGTGGAGGAACGGATTGCGGCGCTCGAGGCCGTGCAAAATGAAAGGCAAGCGCAAATATGAGCGACGGAATCAAAACTAGAATCGAAAAACTAGAAGCTGCTGCCGGCGTGGCCTGCCCGCATTGCGGCCGGCTTTGCAGCGATGGCGCCGAGCGGGCGCGGCTGAACGTTTTTGGGGGATTTGATTATGACCGATACGCCGAGCTTTTCCGTGCGCGGATCGAGCGTGAACGGCGGCCTGTTGAAGAGCGCGCCCGCGAATTGTTGGCGGAAGGATGGCGGCCATGAACATCGGCGACAGATTGAATAAATTGGAATCAGCCACCACGCCGGCAACTTGCCCGCGATGCGGACAAAGTTTGTGCGGCGCTGCTGCTCAACGCGAGCGGCAACAAGCCGCTGCTGAAAAAAAACTGTTTGACGGCAACGAGTTTGCTAGGCAATTCGCGGAGCTTCTCGCCGGCGACTCACCGCCTGGCGTCGAGGACGGACAGAAATGAACATCAACCAACGAATCGAAAATCTGGAAGCCGCCGCCGCGAAACTGCGGACGCCACCACCACCACCACCGCGATTCGATTACGCCGGCTTTTCGGACGATGAAATGGCTTCGCTCGCCACACTGTTGAAAAAGCTCGGCACGGACGCCGACGGCAGATTGAACCTGTCCAACGCGACCGAGGACGACTTGCAGCAATTGGACCGGATTCGAAGCCGGCTGGAAAACAAAAACTCAACGCCGGTGGAACCGGAGAAAGAAAACCATGGGTAACGTTTTTCAAGACGCGCAACGCCTGGCCGTCACGCGCCGCAATGCGATCCTGCGGAGTTACGCGGAAATCATGCTCCGATTCGATACGCCGCACGATGACGATGCCCGCAAGCTGCTGGACCTGATGCGAGAAATACCGCTCGATGAAAACGACGTTCGCCGCGACATAATTGGTATGCAGGAAATTCGGGGGGCGGAGACAATGCTTGCCAAGTTGCAAGGTGGGATGGAACTGCTGAAAAAAAGGCTGGCCGGCGTCGTTGCCGACATTGCCGCGATGCCAACTACGGCGGCGGCCGCTGGGAAATCCGGCTCCGATTTCAAGGCGCTGGAAATCGAGCGATTCCACGCCGAAGCATTCCGAGACGAAATCGAGCAGAAAATTTCCGGCGACACGTTTCAACTTCAAAATAAACAGGACTTTGTGCGACACACGAAAATCAACCTGCCACGAATCTTCGGCGTGACGCGCGGAACGGCAGGCGGGAGAGATGCTTGCAGAGACGGAGCGCAGAAGTCCAAAACACAGCAGAAGCGGGGGCAGTAAGGGTTCCCACAGGGAACCGTTACCCGGCGCGCCGCCAACCCTTGCCCGTCGTTTGTCTGCTCTTCGCCCAGCGTAGCTACGCGGGGGAAATCAGCGTAATTGTTTTGTCTTTCGTACACGCATTTGGAGTACTCCTTGATCGGCATCCATCGTCGTTGTTTATAAGTCATCGTTATGACGCAATGCACCTGAACCTTGCTGGAAAAAACGACCAAGCCGCTCTGCACATATTTTATCGAGGTCGTTGCAGTTTCTGATAGTTCTACAACGCCGACAAGCGGGGTAATGACGCTGTCGGTTTTCTTGATATCCGCGCTGGCAACGGTACAAGTGACGTTACAATCTAATTCTTCTTGAGATTCGGGCGAATAATTGTCCTTTAGGCTCATCGGGTTCGCCTGTTTGAGTTGAATAGAGATACAGTTTGCGAAACGCCGGGCAAACCGAGCAAACGCCTCTGGATCGGGGTGGCTATCATCGACAACCGGGGTCGCGTTAACGGGTAGGGATGATTGCGGCGGGGGTGCTGGTTTCGCGTTAATCTGTTTCTTTAGTTGTTCGTTCTCTGCGCGCAGCCGATTGATCTCATTCATCGTTGCCTGATCCGCTTTTTGCGGCCTTGGCGTAATTGTTGCGGTGGGTGCGGTAGGCGCGTTCGCAACGGGGACAGTATTTGGCCCGGCTGGCGATGATGGCGGCCGCGGTAGGGATAGAACCCCCGCCGCGTCATCTTTTGCAAGCGGTCCGGAAGCCGCCGACTTCATAATCATCATCGTGGCCACACCGATCACCGTCAGTGGTCCGACGATCACGATTACGATCAACCATCTTGGCATGCCCAACCTCCCGCGACGATGAGACCTTGAAGTCTACCCGCCACGGGCACGGACAAGAAACGGCCTGCAATGCTGCTGACCCCGCCCTTACCCACAATCCACCCAAAACCCCGTTCGGTGTAACACTGGCGTAACACCGGACATCCGCCCCGATTCATAAGTCATTGCGCCATGTAGGACTTGAACCTACAACCCGCTGATTAAGAGTCAGCTGCTCTGCCAATTGAGCTAATGGCGCTGATGGGTCGTAACCTAGCCTGCTTGCGCTCCTTGTCAAGGCGATTGAGAGGTCTTGGAACTCGACTCGGGTTGATAGCCCACTCGATCGGAGACGGCCTGCAACGTGCATAGCTGGGCATCCAGCGGCACGCGCTGCTCCTGCCGCAGCCTTTCCATGAGGCTCATGGTGATTAGAGACTTGTCCTCGGAATCCCAGACCGGTTTGGCCTCGTAAAGCTCAATCACCGGGATGATGCGATCGGCGTGCAGCTCGGCCAGGAGCTGCGGACGGTTGCTCGCGCCGGGGGCCGTGGTGAGAAGCTGTAGAGCGGCGCCGGCTAATTCGCGGGCTGAATCGGGTGTCAAGTTCAGCGGGGTGATGGTTGGCGGGGCGTTGCCGTTGAGAACCGCCGCGGGATTGAACGGGTCGGTGACAACCGGAGATGAGCGATGTGCCTCGGCGGCGGCGGCATCCAGGCCTTGGCGCTGGGCGCTGGAGAGCAGCAGATGGCTGGCTTCCAGGGCCTTTTCGTAGGCGGCATTGATTTTCCAATCGGCGATGACCTGCTGGTTCACATCCGCCAGCGGAGGCGTGTGGGCGGGATCACTGCCACTGATGCGAAAGACATAGATGTTGCGCGTTTCGTCTTCCAGGGGATTGGACGGTTGCCAGGGGACAAGGGCCAGGGCTTCCACCGACGAATTCTTGGTTGCCTCGCTCATCAGCGGCTGGAAGAGTTCCGTCGCGTATTGCGCGAAGGGGATCATTTGATTGCCTCCGGCGATTGGGCGAACCGCTCGGCCAATGCCGGGGATCTGCGCCAATTGCTCCTCGGTTTTGAGCTGTTGGATGTTTCCAAGGATGGGGGTCAGGCCGTACTGCAAGCGGATGGATGCGGCGAGATCTTGCATGAACTTGAAGGAGACATATTCAGCGGCCGGGCCTGTGGCGGGCTTGGCGCCGCGGGTGGTCCCGGCGGCAGGCCCGGCGGCGGCAATGGCGTCGCGATACGAACCGAAGCCGGAACTCATCTTTTCGCTGATCTGCTTGAGAATCGTATCCTGTAGCTTCTGGGCTTCGCGGTTGTAGAGGTCATCGAGAACGAGATCGGCATGGAGGACAAAATCATCGTCGAGGTTTTCGACTTTGCGAGGCGCTGCTTCCAGTTGATGGGAGGGTGTTGGCTGCGTGCTCGGCCCGAGGCGCTCGGCGGGCTGGGTGGTCGGCGGGAGCGCGCGGCTGTCGTAGTCGCCGCGGTTGGACTTGAATTCACCGTAAGCGGCGACGTACCAGTCTTCCTTGGTCCTGGAGGCGACGGCGGCATCGTGCACGTCGCTGTGGCTCAGGCCGATGTATTGGACGAGCACGCGGTTGGGAACCTTGTAGCCGAAACCGAGGGGATCGGATTGTTGGCCGAATTGGCTGGGGATTCTCCCAACCTGTGCGGCGATCTTGTCGCTGTACTGGTCGAATTGATTGCGAATGTCGGCGTCGGTCGGAGCGGGGACCTGGTCGAGAAAGCTGGCGGCGATGACCGGCACGAATTTCACGGACAAATCCTGAGCGTTGCGGGCGAGGGACAATTGCTGCAAGGGGCGCGTGATTTTGATGACGCTGTCGGCGCGGTCGATCATTCGACGAATCATGAGGCAGTGGCTAACGGCCTGCTCGACGCTTTCCCGCTCGTCAGTGCCGGCTTCGGGAAGCGGCCGGACGTAACTCGTCAGGAAAGTCTGCAACTCCTCGGCGCGGATGTCGATCCCTTCTCGAATGGCTTCCTGGATGAGCAGGAAGAACAGCGGGGTATTCTGACTCGAACTCAGGCTCTGATTGATCCGGCTGACCAGCTCGGGACCGAGGCGATTAACCACCAAGGACTGCGGCTCGGCCTCCGGATGGTTGGGATCGACGACGTAAAGGCGTCTGAGGAATTGCCATTCCTCGGTGACGTTGTTGAGCTGGGTTTGCGTGATCTTCGTGCCGGCCAGGGTGCCGACGATCCGGGCGGACGGACGCGACGGCCCGGTGTCGGGGACCAATCCCTTGATGAACATGACCATCAGCACGACGCCGAAGAGCGCCATGAACTTCTTCTGATTCTTCCGAATCGTTTTGAACATTTGGCAAAGCCTTTTACCCCGGCCGGACTCCCGCGGCCAGGAGGCGGGCGGCCTGACTGGCCGCTTCATCGGCGGCGGCGGTGTTGGGGAAGCGATTCTGAACGCTTTGATACATTTGCAAGGCCTGAGCGGATTGATTCAATTGATTTTCAAGGATCGCCGCGGCGTGGAGAAGCGCATCGGCCACGTGCGGGGCGCCGGGGGCATCCTTGAAGTCGGCGACGACGCGCATGTAGGCGATGGCGGCGTCGCGCCAGGCGTTGGGATCGTTCTTTGAACGAGCCTGGCCATCGCGCGCCTGGGCGAGGATGTACAGCGCATCGGCCTGCCGAGCGGGATCGGCAAAAAGATCGCCGGCTGCGTCAATGATGCCGGCGGCGCGATCGAAATCCTTCTGGGCCAGAGCGGCGCCGGCCTCGGTGAGCTTCGCATCGGCGAGGGCGATTGAGGCCACATTGGCGGTGGGATTTGCGGAATTGCCGACGAGTTTGCCCAGGCGAGTCGCGATGGCGTCAACGGCGGCGGTGTCGTTGCGAGCGCGATCTACATCGAGCAGCAGCGAGAGCAACGCCGTCTGCTGCTGGGGGGTAATATCGGCAGCATCGACGGCGGTGGAGATCGTCTTGGCGGCGGCGTCGAGATATGCCGAAGAAGGCTGCGGCGCCGTCGGGCGATATCGATCGGCCGCGGCGGGCTGGTTCATGACCAGGCTGACGTAACCTTCGACGGCTTTGTCGAATCGTCCGGACTTGTTGGCGGCATCGGTCAGAAGCGGCTGGCAGAAAGTCTTGAGCCAGGGCTTGTCGGTCTTCTGGATCGTTTGGTCGAATTCATTGACGGCGCGATCGAAATGTTTGGCCGCATAATCCTGCTGGGCCTGATTGAAATCGGGTTCGTCGTCGATCGTCATGGCGACAACCCAAGCCATGTCCTTGGCAACGGTGTTGCCGATGCCGGTTGTGAAGGCGATTCGGCCATCGAGGATGTCGGTGATCTTCACATCCGTGTAAATGGTGGGGGCGACGGAAGCCGGCTCGCTCGGCCGGCGAATGGAGACGGTATCCGCGCGGGCGGGGCAAACCATCGCCGTGACGGCCAGGACCGGGAAGATGAAATGGCAGCGACAGCCGGCTTGTTGCAAATCTTTCATGGATCGGCCGAAAAATGCAGGAGAGGGGAGTCGAACCCCTACACCTTGCGGTACAGGATCCTAAGTCCTGCGCGTCTGCCAATTCCGCCACTCCTGCGATTGGAGTCGGGCCAAAAAGGGATTAGACCGATTAACGTATGGGTGTCAAATCGCAAAAGCCCCGGATGTGCGACGCGCTGAGATGAAAAAAAAGCCCCGGCCTCACCCACTTCTGGAAGCCGGGACCTCTTATTGAGCTGCGCCGGGAAATTCCGGCATTACGAAATGCTGCGACTAGCCTTTCCCTGCCTTACCCCGTCACAAAACGCTCATCGGTCGTCCATCGTGCGTTAGTATGCTGGAGACAGCGGTGACGATTCAATAGGCAAACTCCACAAAGAAACCACGAAAGAACGCACCGGGTGCCGATTGCGGCCCAAATCTATCCCGCGGCGTTAAAGAATGTTAAATTGGGAAAATATTGCACAATGTGAGTGTAAGGCGATTTCGCGTCGAAATCGGGCTATATTTTATCTATTTTAACAAACGGCTTCACTTCATAATGATCCCAGCGCTGGCCAGTTCAAAGGTTGCACCGGGCAGAGCAACGGCGTTGACGATGGAGCCGACAGCCAGCGGGCCTTCGGAAAGATCGACGGCCTCATCGGCTTTGGGGAGTTCGACGGCCACGGTCACGCCCGCTCGGATGATGACCTGGTGATCGTCCACCTGCACGGCCCGGCCCTGGATAATTCTGGGCGGCCCGAAAAGGGGCGAAATGAAGCCGCCGCCGCTGGGGACCGTGTAAACTTTGGCGGCCTTGGCTCGGATGCGTGCGCTAATAAGTTGGCCGATCGGTCCGGTGTATGGCCGGGCGGTCTGGAGGTGCAGTTGGTAATTGGTGTCAAAAGGTTGGAAGACGACGAACGAGTCATTGGCCTCGGTGACTTTGCCTCGAGCGAGAAATCCGTTTGTCATGTCGGGGAATGTAACGGAGCGCGGGCTTTGGCCGCAACCTGGCCCAGCGCGTAAAGAGCGACGAGTTCGGTCGGATCGCTGAATATTGGGCCAAGGGGGTTGGATGCTCTTGGTCGCTCCGCTTGCGGCGGGTGAGACGGGGATTTACATTTCGGCCCGAGACGCGGCCGGGGGAGCTGTGGAGATGCTGATGCGATGGATGGCTTTTTGGACGACGATAGTTCTGCTCGGCTTGAGCGGATGCAAGAAACAGCAAGGGGAATCGAGCGAAATCGTCATCGGGGAATACGGATCATTGAGCGGCTCGACAGCGGTGTTCGGACAGGGAACGCATAACGGGATCGCCCTGGCGGTGGACCAGGTGAATGCGGCCGGGGGATTGCTGGGCAAGCCGGTGCGCCTGATGACGGAGGATGACGCGGGGAATCAGGACGAAGCCGTTTCGGTGGTGAAGAAGTTGATCGACCGGGACAACGTGGTGGCGGTGCTGGGAGAGGTGGCGAGCACTCGGAGCCTGGCCGGCGGCAGTGTCTGCGAGCAGGCGGGCGTGCCGATGATCTCGCCGTCGAGCACGAATCCGGATGTGACCAAAGACCGAAAATACGTTTTTCGGGTTTGCTTCACGGATGATTTTCAGGGCTCGGTGGGAGCGAAATTCGCCTTGCGAAGGAATTGGAAGCGCGTGGCGGTTTTCAGCTCGAGCAATTCGGATTACAGCAAAAAACTTTCCCTATTTTTCAAGCAGACGTTCACGGCCGCGGGCGGGGAGATCGTGGCTGAGGAAACGTACAGCGACGGGGACAAGGAATTCAAGGCGCAATTGACGCGGATGCAATCGAAGAACCCGGATGCGGTGTACTTGCCGGGATATTACACAGAGATCGATCTGATCCTGCGTCAGGCGAGGAGCCTGGGATTCACGGTGCCGTTTTTCGGCGGGGACGGCTGGGATGGGACGACGTTGGACGACAATTCGGAAGGGTGCTGCTTCACGAACCATTATTCGCCGGAGGACCCGAGGCCGAGCGTGCAGGAATTCATCGCGGCATACAAGGCGAAATACAACGCCGTCCCCGATGCGTTTGGAATTACCGGATATGACGCGGCGCGGGTGTTGTTCGATGCGATCAAGCGAGCGGGCTCGGCCGATCGAAACGCGGTGCGGGACGCGATCGCGCAGACCAAGGATTTCCCCGGCGCCGGCGGCAGCATCACGATCGATGAGAACCATAACGCCAAGAAGCCGATCGTGATTCTGGACATTCATGACGGGAAAACGCATTTGGCCGATACGATTCAGCCGTGATTGGTCATTCGTCATTTGTCATTTGTCACTTGTCATTTGTCACTTGGCATTGGTTAAATTTACAAATGACCAGTGACAAATGACAAATGACAACTGACATGCTTCAACATGCACGATTTCCTACAGCAGTTAGTCAACGGTCTTTCAGTGGGCGCGGTGTATGCACTGATCGCGCTGGGTTACACCATGGTGTATGGGGTTTTGCGGTTGATCAATTTCGCCCACGGCGACGTGTATATGGTCGGGGCGGTCATCGCGTATGAACTGGCGGTGAAGATGGCCGGCGTGAATTCGCCGGTCTGGGTGGCGCTGCCGATTATCTTTCTGGGGGCGATGATCGGATGCGGCGCGCTCGGATTTACGATTGAGTATTTGTGCTATCGCCCGCTGCGGCATCGGCCGCGACTGGTGTCGCTGATTACGGCGATTGGGGTGTCGTTGCTGCTGGAGAATTTGTTTCAGAACCGCCGGATTTTCGGGGCGACGCCGCGGAATTTGCCGGAGTTGCTCGTGATCCGGCCCGTCTTGAGCATGGCCGTGGGATCGGCCAAATCGCCGGTGGTGGTGAGCAACCTGGACTTGATCAGCATGGGCCTATGCGTGGCGCTAATGCTGGGGCTGAGTTGGTTCGTGCTGAAGACGAAAATGGGGCTGGCGCTGCGGGCGGTTTCGTTCAGGGTGGATACGGCTTCGCTGATGGGGATCAACACCAATCGCGTGATCTCAATGACGTTCGTGCTCGGTTCGGCGCTGGCGGCCGTGGCGGGCGTGGTGGATGCGATGCGATACCAGGTGGATCCGCTGATGGGCCTGATCCCCGGCATCAAGGCATTCGTCGCGGCGGTGCTGGGAGGGATCGGCAGCATCCCCGGAGCGCTGCTGGGCGGATTCCTGATGGGGTTGGTCGAGACGCTGCTCAAGGGATACTTGCCGGCGCAATACAACAACTATTCCAACGCAGCGGCGTTTGTGGTGCTGATTCTGATACTGCTCATCCGGCCAAGTGGATTGTTGGGGAAAACTACCGTGGAGAAGGTTTGATGGGGAGAGGCACGGAGGCACGAAGCGACGGAGGGAAGAAGAAGAGAGATCGCGATGGAGAGAGCTGTCAGTGCGACAATGCTGCACCGGAATCAGGTTCCGGCCTGGGTGGTGAACGCCGGCCTGGGGCTCGTCATCGCGGCCCTGCTCCCGATCAGCGTGGCGTTCGACAAATACCTCGACAACTATGTGCTGGACGTGCTGATCCGGATCGGAGTGGCGATCATCCTGTCGGTCAGCCTGAACCTGATTAACGGGATCACCGGCCAGTTCTCGCTGGGACACGCCGGGTTCATGGCGCTGGGGGCATACACCGGCGGGATTCTGCTGAAGCATTATCAGCATCAGATTCACGGGGCGATTTTGCCGCCGGTGTTCATCGGCGTAACCATCCTCGGCGGATTGGTGGCGGCGGTGGCGGGATTGATCGTGGGGATTCCAACCCTGCGATTGCGCGGGGATTACCTGGCCATCGCCACATTGGGCTTTGGGGAAATCATCACCGTCGTTTTGAACCAGATCGAATCCATCGGCGGATTCGAAGTCGGAGGCTCGGCCGGGCTGCATAATATCCCGCACGTCACCAATTTCTTTTGGACCTATGCGTGGGTGGTCATCTGCGTGGTGGTCATCGCCCGGCTGGTTTATTCGGCCAAGGGCAAGCCATTTTTCGCGGTGCGCGAGGATGAGATCGCGGCGGCGGCGATGGGGATCGATACGACGTACTACAAGGTAGCGGCGTTCGTGATCGGAGCGTTCTTCGCGGGCGTGGCGGGCGTGCTCTCGGCAACGCTGTCGGGAAATCTCGATCCCGGGAATTTCAATTTCGTCAAATCCATCGTGATCGTGGTCATGGTGGTGCTCGGGGGATCGGGGAGCATTACCGGATCGGTGCTGGCCGCGATTCTGCTGACGTATTTGCCGGAGCAACTGCGGGCCTTCGAGGATTGGCGGCTGGTGATCTATGCCCTGCTGCTGATCGTGATGATGCTGGTGCGGCCGGAGGGATTGCTGGGAAATCGGGAATTGTGGTGGACCCGCAAGGTGGCGGCTGGAGTTGCGGCGGGAACGCTTGGAGATGACAGCGTGTAATGGCTTTACTGGAAATCAAGAACCTCGGCATCGAATTCGGCGGGCTGCGGGCGCTGGCGGGGTTCGATTTCGCTCTGGACCAAGGGGAACTTGTCGGGCTGATCGGGCCGAACGGCGCGGGGAAGACCACGGTGTTCAACATCGTCACCGGAGCGTACCGCCCCACCGCCGGCGATGTGCTCCTCGAAGGAAAATCCATCGCGGGGGTCAAGCCGTTTCGCGTGAACCGCCTGGGCATCGCCCGGACGTTTCAGAATGTCCGGCTCTTCGGCGGATTGTCGGTGCTGGATAATGTGCTGATCGGGTTCAACCAATCGGTGGCCCACGGATTCCTCGGAACGCTGGTGCGATCGCCGCGGCAGCAGATGGAAGAGCGATGGCACGAGGACCAGGCGATCGAGCTGCTCGAGACCTTCGACCTGGCGGATCGGCTGCACGATCCGGCGCGGACGCTGGCGTATGGCCCGCAACGGAGGTTGGAGATCGCACGCGCGCTGGCGACGCGGCCGAAGGTTTTGATGCTCGACGAGCCGGCCGCCGGAATGAATCCGCAGGAAAAAATGGATTTGATGGAACTGATCGGAGCGGTGCGGCGAAAGTTCAACGTGGGAATCTGGCTGATCGAACACGACATGAAGCTGGTGATGTCGATCTGCCAGCGGATGACGGTGCTGGACCATGGTGAGACCATCGCGACGGGAACGCCGCAGCAGGTGCAGGACGATCCGAAAGTGATCGAAGCGTATTTGGGGAAGGCCGAGGTTTAGCGTGCTGCTTTCGGTGAACGATCTGACGGTGAGTTACGGCGTGATCACGGCGCTGCGCGATGTGTCGCTGGAGATTGAACGCGGCGAGATCGTGGCCTTGATCGGAGCCAACGGAGCGGGGAAGACGACGCTGCTGCGCACCATCAGCGGGCTGCTGAAACCGGCCGGCGGCGGGATTTCGTGGTGTCCGCCGGCGGCGCAAGACGAGGCAGGCGCCAGGACGCTGGATTATTTCGGGGCAACAACGGATCTGGTGGGGATGCGGGCGGATCAGATCGTCCGGCTGGGAATCAGCCATGTGCCGGAGGGCCGGCAAGTCTTCGCGGACCTGACGGTGCGGGACAACCTCATGCTCGGCGCGTTCACTCTGCGAAAGCGGCGGGACATCGAGGAAGGCCTGGAGCGGTGCTTCGGGCTGTTTCCGGTCCTGGCGGAGAGAAAGAATCAGCGCGCCGGCACGCTGAGCGGCGGGGAACAGCAGATGCTGGCGATCGCGCGGGCGCTGATGGGCCGGCCAAAACTGCTGCTCCTGGATGAGCCGTCGCTGGGGCTAGCCCCCCTGATCGTGCGGCAGATATTTCAGATCATCCGCGAGATTAACCGGAATGGCGCGACGATCCTGTTGGTGGAGCAGAATGCGCACATGGCCCTGATGGTGGCCAACCGTGGATACGTGATGCAAACGGGACGGATCATCCTGTCCGACAAGGCGGCGAACCTGCTGGAAAACGCGGAGGTGAAGAAGGCGTATCTGGGCGGATGAGAGAGTAAACCAGAAACCCGAAACCAGAATGACGAATCAAATCCGAAACCAGAGTGACTGAATGGGCAGACGACGCTTCCGGCCATGGTTTCGGGTTTCGGTCATTGGGATTTGATTCGTCATTCTGGTTTCTGGTTTCTGGTTTCCACCAGGTGGCATTATACTTTTGACATGAGCATGCCAATGACGATTCCGTATGCGGGCGGCGGGGCGCATATTCCGGTGACGACGACGTTCACGATCGAAGGATATCGAATCGTGCAATATCTCGGCGTGGTGCGCGGGTTGATCGTGCGGTCGCCGACGATCTCGCAGGGAATTCTGGGCGGGCTGAAGTCGATCATCGGCGGGCGCATCGGGGCGTACACGCAAATGTGCGAGCAGACTCGCCAGCAGGCGTACGATCTGCTGATCCAGCACGCGCTGGCGGTGGGAGCGAATGCGGTCCTGGGATTTCGGTATGACGCATCGGAGATCGGGGGCAAGACGGCGTCGGCGACGGAAGTGCTGTGCTACGGAACGGCGGTGATGATCGAGCGCGAGCAGCCAGCGGCGTGAGGCGATCATTCGTTGATGTCACGAAGCGCCATCGCGCGAGCGGCGGCGGGATCGGACGGGGCCGGCGTTAAAGGGGACGTGGGTGGAGGGAAGCGTCAGGCGGGCGCGGCAGCGGGCGATGAACCAGGCGGGGTCACGGCGATATTCATCGATGAGACGCCGGCAATTGGGCCGGCCGCATTCCGGGCACGGGTAGTGGTCGGGCAAACCTTGCAGGCTGTAGCCGCAATGAATGCAGAACGGCTCGCGGCGGGCCTGGAGGGCGCTGCCAATGGCCGAGATGAAGACAAGAATGGGGATGGCAACCACCATCACGATTGGCTTCCAGAGCGAAATCGCCCAGGCGAATCGCGCCCAGCGCAGGTTGAGGAGGATCAGGATGGCCAAGGCAAGGGACAGCGCCAGCAGAAGGATTCGCCAGCGGAGATAGCGCAGGGAATCACGCAGGCGGGGTTTCCAGAAGGGCTCGGTGGGCGCCGGGAGCCAGGACGGATCCGTTGTTGGGGACGGCGCGGCCATGGTGGGACGCGGCAAATGGTTTTACACGCGCGATTGCTTCAAAATGAGCGTTCGCGCCTGGTCCGCCGGGAGATTCAGCGCTCCGCGCGCTTCGGCGGCGGCGTCGCGGACGGCGGACTCGGTGCTGGTGGAAACCACCTTTTCCAGGTCCACGATCTGCTCGGCATCCAGATGATTGCCCATGTGTTTGGCGCTCTCGGCCAGGCTTTGGTAGAGGCTGACGCGCACCTCCGCGGGAGTGGACGGGTTATTGGCTCTCATGGCCAGCCCATTTTGGGCGCTGGTGGTATTGAGGGTGCCGAGAACTTTGCCGGCGGCGCTGGCGATTTGCGGGCGGGAATCGCTCAGAGCGGTGAGGAGTCCGGCCTCGGCGACGGAAACATCCAGGCCGTGACCGCGGGTAATGGCGAGTTTTTCGAGCAGTGAAGCGGCCTGCAAGGCGTAGCTCTGGGCATCCTGCTCGGACATGACGGCGGTGCCGGAATGCTGGCGGGCGGCGTCGATGTCGGCTTTGAGTTCATTCTTGAGCACGGCCTTGGCGGGCATGACGGCGGCGTTCATCAGAAGATCGGTCGCGCTGGCGACGGCATAGGGACTTTCCAGCGTGTGCGTGAGCACGAGCATGGAAGCGCCCTGCAATCGGGCGATGTTTTGTTCCAGATCGACCATTTTTCGCACGTCGCTGTCTTCGGAAATGATGATGAGTTCGATGGTGGGAAGCGAAATGGCGGCGGCGGCTGCGTTGGTTGGATCGCTGGCGGCGATCACGGGATAGCCAAGGCTTTGGACGGCGTCGCGCAGATCGGCAGCGGTAAGGGAATCGCCGCGAGCGGGCGCCACGATGAGAACGCCGGGCTTGCTGGTCTGGTTGACGGCTTCAACGAGCAGAGGGACGACACGGTCGGCCCCGGCAAAAGGCCTGGCCGGCAGCGACTGGGCCAGTGCGAAGGCCGCGGCGTAGCGAACCTGGCGATTGGGGAAATAGAGCGCTTGCATCAGGGGCGTGATGGAATCGCCGCTGAGATTGGACTGTCCGGTGATGTTGCGGAGTGACTGGCAGAGCTTGAGAGCGACGGCGGCGTCGCGGTCTCGCGTGGCGCGGGCGAGGGCGTCGTTAAGAAAGTCCGCGCCGGCGGAAACGTTGTAGTAGTTGGCGTCCGGATCGTCCTTGTGCGTCAGATCGACGGCGCCGGCGGGCAAATCCGCCTCGCGCTTGGTGTTCGCGTCCAGCCAAAGGCTCACCGCAGATCCGTTGGAGGCGTCGAGCTTCATGGCGTACTCGGCGGCGCGCATGGCCAGGAGATCGTTGAAAATCGGCGTGGGGACGTCCTTGCGGGTCAAACCCAGGTCGCTGGTCCAATACCAGATAAAGGAAATCTTGTCCCCGGCCGGCTCGATGTCGGATTTGCCGTAATAGAATTTTTCAGCGAGGCTGTAGAAAAGCCCGGAAGTCTGGAGCGGTTCATTTCTGGCGATGCCGATCTGGGACAGGGCCTTGCGCGAGGCGATGTGGATGGCGGAGGGAACATCCGGGGACTTGGCGAGGCGGGCGAGATAGGGGACGGCCACGTCATAGTCGATTTCTCCCAGCGCGGAGATCACATCGACGAGGGTGTCGTAATCGGTCATTTCAGTGGCGGCCAGGAGCGGGTTGAGCGCCTTTCGGCCGAGATTGCGAAGGGCGCGCCGGCAGGTGGAGTGATACTCGCGCTGCTGGGGATCGCGGAGGATGTCGATGATGATTTTGACGGCGACTTCGCCGCTCTCGGCGAGGCGCGGCATGTTGTTCTCGTACGCGCGGGAACTGACGGACATTTCATAAATCGTCTGGCGAATATAGTTGGGATCGTTTCTGCGCGTCGCGTAGCCCTGGTTGATCACATCGCCCAGCTTGGCGGCGACATCGCGCATGGCCTTGGCGGAAGCGCGGTCGACGGCCTCGCTGACGGGCAGCGATCGCCAGCGGAGCATCCAGATATCGATCGTATCGTTGTGGCGGGCACTGACGGATTCAAAAGCCATGAGGATCGAGTTGGCATCGGCGCCGGAGTCGAGGATTTTCTGGCCGGCATCTGCGGCGAGATCGTAGCGGGCGATTTTGCCGTAATGCCAGAATGTGTCAACGAGATCGCCGAGGGATGGCTGCGGCGCGGGGGCCTCGGCGGGCTGGGTGGCCGGGACGGCTTCGGCGGGGGCGGCGGTCGTCTCAGGCGTCACGGCTGCCGGGGCCGGTGTGGCGTCATTGGCGGGGGCGGCGGCCGGGGCCGATGTGGCGTCGTCCGCGCGGGCGGTCATCTGAGACGCCGTCGATGCCAGGGCCAAGGCGAAACAGAAGGCGATACGGGATAACCGCATCATGATGCTGGCCTCCGAAAACATGGAATGTAAGGATTCAAATTGGCTGGAACTCAGGGACATTCCGACGAAGAAGCGATCTTAAGTCTTGGGGCAAACAGTGTCAAGAAAAAGCCAAGAGCGGCGCGTAAAGGATAAAGGGCGGGCGCCGCGTTAGCCGCGGAAGTCATTGAAAGAAGCGGATTATCGGTTACGCCGTTCGTGACGGCCGAAGGCGTCTACTCGAATAGGAGCGGGCGCTGCCGCTGAGGACGCCGCTGGCTGCCCTGTCAATGTTCCAGCAGGCATTTTTGTATCGAACTGAGCATACGGCCACCGTGGGAGACAGCGGGAAATATCACATCGTATCCCAGAATATCCCATTCCGGGGGGGAGGGGGGTGTGGGACACCCGAACCCCAGGGCAACTGCATTCTTCCAAAGCACCGGTGCGTAATACATTCGGCGGGTGAAAATGGAAGAGGAATATGATCGGTCGCGGTGTTCGTGACGGCCAAAGTCGCCTGCTCGAATACGAAAAGGCGTCGCCGCCGCGGACGCCGCTGGCTGGCCCATCAATGTTCCGGACGACCTTGAGGAACCGAAAGCAGAGTCGCCGCGTGCCGCGGCATGTCAATCGGCGTTTCGCGCTCATGCTCGACCTCAACCGTCCTGCACAGCCCCGCATGTCCGGCCTCCCGCTGTGGTGTCGGGAGGCCTCCCCTCGTCCATCGCCCAACCCGCCGCCGAGTTCGGCAATGCCCTTAAGCTCACAAATGGATATCCAAGGGAGGTCGGACAAGCCGGGTGACGGACGGTTGAGGTCGCGCTTGAGCGCGAAACTCCTCAGCGCCTGCCGCCGAAGGCGGCGACCCCACCCTTCAGCCTCGAAAAGGCCTGCTGGAACATGGTCGGGCCAGCCAAGGGCGTCCGCGGCGGCGACGCCCGCTCCCATTCGAGCAAGCGCCTCCGGCCGTCACGAACACCGCAACCGATCATACTCTTCCGCTTCCATCGCCCCGCCCACGCCGATTCAGTGACGGATCGGCTGCAAACCGGGGCAACATCCACGCGAAAAAATGGAATGCGGTTGCCGTGCCGGAACCCAGCGGAGCGGAAGCCGTGGATGGAACGATTCGCGGCGAATAGGGTCCCTCTATAGAAGGGTCCGGGAGGTGAAGGTTTTGGACGTGTTTTTTGAGATTTTCGGAAAAATGAGGATTTATTTATTTGAAAGATGGTTCTTTTCGCGGCGAGTTCGTGGGCGATACGCCGCAGGTTTGAGGCGGCTGTAAACCTTTAGAAGTGATCGACCAGTGGTGGGGCAATTTGCCGCGGAAGCCGGTGGCCTCCTAATTCCAGTTTTGCGGCTTAGTGGGGACGGCACCGCATTCCGGGCATCGGAAGGGAGTGGCGCGGAGGTCATAGCCGCAATGAACACACAACGCCGTTCGCTCTCGGAAGAGCCTGCGGGCGACCGGCAGTTCGATAAACAACCCTCCTAAGAGGGGGCCAAGGTAGCCCACGAGGAACGCAAAAATTACGGCGGAGCCACCTTGCCATCCAAGCACGAAGTGGCCCAGGATTATGCCGGCGGCAAAACCCGCGAAATATAGGAAGAACATGCGCTTTCGGTGCCGCTGCCACGTCTCGTCGATGACTTCTCGCCAACGATTTAAGCGCCGATCGGGTACGCGCATGACGTAGCATTTTACCAGCTAAGGCGCGGGAATGATGCAAGCGTGCCTGGGGAACCTCAACTATAATCTCCCCATGTCCTTAACGGCTGGAGGGATGTTGGGTGAGATGGCGATCGCGGCGGCGGTGAAGGGGAAGGCGCGCGAATTCGGATTTGATCTGGTGGGGATTGCGCGGGCGGAACCTTCGGCTTATCGAGAGTATTTTCGCGGCTGGCTGGAGAGCGGACAGGCTGGGGCGATGGGGTATCTGGCTAAGCGGTTTGAGGAGCGAATCGATCCGGGCGTTTATTTGCCGGGGGCGGCCAGCGTTATTTGCGTGGGGCTTAATTATTTCGTGCCGCTGGAGAAGGGTGGACCGAATCGGGGGCGGGTGGCGCGGTATGCGCTGGGGCGGGATTATCACGAAGTAATGACGGTTCGGCTGCGCGCCTTGGCGGATTGGCTGCGGGAGATCGAGCCGAAGGCGCAGACGCGCTGCTGCGTGGATACCGGGCCGGTGATGGAAAAGGAACTGGCGGCCCGCGCGGGAATCGGATGGGTGGGGAAAAATACCTGCGTCATCAATGAGCGGATCGGATCGTGGATTTTCCTTGGGGAAGTGCTGACGACGCTGGCGCTAACGGCGGATGAATCGGCGGTGGACCGGTGCGGGTCGTGCCGGCGGTGCATCGAAGCGTGTCCAACTCAGGCGATCACCGAGCCGTATCGGCTGGATGCGCGGAAGTGCATTTCGTATTTGACCATCGAGGACCGAGGGAAGATCGAGCCGGAGCTGGCGTCGAAGACGGGTGAGTGGATGTACGGATGCGATGTTTGCCAGGAGGTGTGCCCGTGGAATCGGGCCCCCCCTGCCGCTACCGATCCGGCGCTCGTGCCGCGCTGGGCGAGCGGGACGCTGGACCCGGCGGAGGTGGCCAGATGGACGGAGGCGGATTATCAGCGGGAGTTGCGCGGCAGCGCGATGAAACGGGCGAAGCTGCCGATGCTGAAGCGGAATGCGGGGACGGTCACTGGTCATTTGCAAAGGACAAATGACCAATGACCAATGACATTCACTTACGACACCGTGATTCGGCGCGGCTTGGTTTCCTCGCGCTTGTTCAACGTGACCGTCAGAACGCCATCGCTGAGCTTGGCCTGAACCGACTGGGCATCGACGGTGGGCGGCAAGGTGAAGCTGCGCTGGTAACGCGTGTAGCGCCTTTCGCGGAGGAGCCATTCGGCCTTGTCGCCGGGCTTCTCGCCGGGCTTGGACTCGTTATGTTCCTTGTGCTCCGCGGAGATCGTCAGGGTCTGGTTTTCCAGATGGATGTCGACCTCATCCTTTTTGAATCCGGGCAATTCCGCCTCGACGTAGATGTGGTCGGCGTCTTCGCGGACATCTACGCCATAGGGCGCGAGATAGTTGCCCTCTTCAAATAAACGGTTGCCGAAAAACCGGCCGAGCAAGGCGTCGAATTCTCGCTGGGCCAATTCGTGCGGATCGGCGAGTCTTTGAACTCTGGTGGGTAAAGCCATGTTGCCTCCTTGTAAAGAACCACCGCTTGGAGATAAGACAAAGTGCGTGCCAGAGGGCGCGGATTGCGGGGCATGGGCAAGCGGCGGAAAGCCAAGGACTTAAGGCGGCGTGATGGTTGAGGCTGCCGATAAATGGGCAGTAATAATGGCAGGTATTGAAAAAATGGCAGGCGAATACCCCCTGCTGGTGATTCTGGGTGCGACGGCGTCTGGGAAATCGGCGCTGGCGATGGCCATGGCGCGCACCTGCGGGGCGGAGATCCTCAGCGTCGATTCGATGCAGGTCTATCAGGGGATGGATATCGGCACCGCCAAGCCCACGCGACAGCAGAGGGAAGAGATTCGGCATCATCTTCTGGATGTGGCGCGGCCGGATGAACAATTCAGCGCGGCGAAATTCGTGGAGATGGCCGAGCGAACCATCGGCGAAGGGAACTCGCGCGGCGTGAAACTGATCGCGACGGGCGGGACGCCGATGTATTTCAAGGCCCTGTTCGAGGGTTTGTTCGCGGGGCCATCGGCGGACGAGGCGGTGCGCCAGCGGCTGCGCCGGCTGAGCGGGAAGGAACTGCGCGAGCGGCTGAGGCAGGTGGACGCGGCGGCGGCCGAGCGCATCCACGAGGGGGACATCATGCGGCTGGTGCGGGCGCTGGAAGTGCATGAATTGACGGGGCAACCGATCTCCGCCCTGCAAACGCAATGGGAGCAGGACCAGCCGAAAAGGCACCGGGCGGTGTGGATCGGGCTGAAATGGGATCGGGAAGCGCTGAATCGGCGGATCAACGCGCGGGTGAAGGAAATGATGGCCGACGGATGGTTGGAAGAGGTGAGGGGGCTGCTGGCGAAGTACCCGGCGCTGTCGAAAACCGCGCAAGAAGCGACGGGATATGCGCAGTTGATCGATCATTTGCTGGGTCGCACAGGGCTGGAGGAGGCGGTGGAGCGAATCAAGATCGACACGCGGCAACTGGCGCGGCGGCAGATGAAATGGTTCAAGAGATTTCGAGAGGTGCACTGGCTGGATGGGGAGCGGCCGCTGGAGGGGAATGTGGCGGAGGCGCGGCGATTGTGGAGCGAGGGGACTTAGAGAGCGCTGTTTCCGCGCATAGCGTCCATGTCGCCATTTCGCCCCCGGTGATTCACCGGGGGCTAATTGAAGCAGCTTATTGCCGGATCAATCTCTGGCGGTCCTTGAGCGCGGGGTACATCTGACCGATAGCAGCGAAGGCGACCGTTGTCGGGGAGCCCATTTACAGGAGGCGGCTTTGGCAGGCATTCAGATCGGACAACTGCTGGTGGAACAGGGCGCGCTCACGCAGGCGCAGGTGGAGCACATTTTGAAGGTGCAGAAGATGTCGCGCCGGCCGTTCGGGGATTTGGCCGAGCGGCTCTACGGCATCAAGGCCAAGGCCGTCGAAGATGCGTGGGTGGAGCAGTACGTGCGTATGGCGGGGGTGGTCGATCTTGAGGAACAGCACATCGACACGGAATGCCTGCGGCTGCTGAATCAGCGGCAGGCGTGGCAGTTTCATCTTATGCCGCTGAACCGGGAGGAGATGGATCTCCGCATGGCCACGAGTCCCAAGGACCTGGTTCGGGCGGTGAATTTCTCCGGAAAGGCGCTGGATGAGCCGGTGCATTTCCTGATCGCGGAGCGTTTGCAACTGCGGGAATTCCTGATGAAGCATTATCCGGTGCCGGACTATATTGTGAATTACGCAGCGGGGATGCAGGAATGAATTTTGTCATTCGTCATTTGTCACTTGTAATTAGTCACTTGTCACTCGGCGGCACGAGCACTTCGGCGAATTCATCTCGATAGACGGTTTTCCAGCCTAAATCAGCCAGGGGTTGAGCGAAGGGGTTGTGGCTGGTGCGTAGAACGGCGGCGTCGGCGGGGGTGGCGGCGAAATAGGCGCGACGCTCGGGCAGCGAGCCCAGGGCCAGGGTGTTCCAGAATTCCGAAGAAAATAGCTGCGTTCGGCCATCCATCAGGGTCTGAAAGCGCGGTCCTAGACGCCATTCCAAGTATCCGCCCCAAGTAAGTTCACAAATGAGATGATGGGTCTTGGCGGGAACGTTATGCTCGACGAAATCGGCGGCGGCGCAGGGATAATTGGGGGCGTCGGGGCCGTTGCGATTTAGCCAGGATGACAACGATCGCGCGGGTCCGGGAAATCCGCGGGCAATCGGCCAGGCGGCCAGGAGTAGGGCCGCGGCAAAAATCGCGACGATCGGCGGGCGAGTGAGGATGCGATCGGAAAGCTCGGGCAATACGGCGGCGAAGACAGGCGCGGCGATGATGGCAAAGACGGGCGCCATTCGGCCAAGGCGAAAAAGCAATGCCGTGCTGCCGGCCAGCCAGATCACCTCACCCAGCGGAACACGCCGGGTTCGGATGAATTGCCAGATGGTCCAGATCAATAGCAAGCCGACGAGCGCGGCCGAGACATGGCCCATGGTGCCCTGGTAGAAGGGTCGGAATTCAGCGATGGTTTCGGAGCGGACCATGACATCGTGCCGTGAATAATCCAGGACGCTGCGAATCATGCCGGGCAGCAAGGGGGTCAGGCAGCAGGCGAGGAGGGAACTCAGCAAGAGGAGCAATCCGCGAAGCCGGCGCGGAGGGCGCGTCGTTGAAGATTGCAATACGTCGCCGATCAACAGCGCAGCGGCCCAGAGAGGCACGAACAGGGCGTAGAAATGGATGTTGACCAGAACCGCGGTGATGGGGGGAACGAGCCAAACGGCCTTGGATGTTTGATTCTTCCGGCGATCGCGAAGCAGGAGCCAGGCGACCACGCTCAGCCCCACCAGTGCGGCGGTCACAGGACGAAAACTGAGATAGGCCAGGGAGAGAATCCCGCCCATCGCGGCGGCCAATGCCGAGGCGAGATATCGCGGCCGGCCGTGAGCGGAGGCGGAAAATTCAACGGCGCAAAGGCCCAGGAGGATGATGAAAGCCGATTCCAGGATTGCCTGAGCGGCGACGGCGGCGCGAAACCCACCGGCGTCCCATAACCGCTTCATCCCCAACTCGGCCAGCCAGGAGTATGGGGTCCACGGCTGGGGGATGGAGGCGAAAGAAAGATCGTCGAGGAGGGGATGGGGCCAGCCCTGATGGGCTATTTCCTCGCCGACGCGAATGTGCCAGAAGCAATCGGGGTCCAGCGTGTCGGCCAGAATGACCTTAGCGGCGGCAACGAGGGCCAGGAGGGCCAGGAGGAGGGAAAAGCCGAGGCGGCCGGAGCGTTGCGGCGGAAGTGTGAGGGAGGAGGTCATGTATCATCTAATGTCGGCAATTGTGAGGGGAAAACGGGGGGAAATGCCGAGTGCCAAATGCCAAATGCCAAATGCCGAATGAAAAGCGAGCCTTTGCCTTTCATTCGGCATTTGGCAATCGGCAATCGGCATTCTCCCCCCGTTTGCATTGCATTTAGACGACAACTACATTGGGCGTCCGATGAAAGCTGAACGCAGGCACGAGCTGAAGGCCAATTCGCTGATCGCCAGCCTGGAACTGTTTCCCGAGAAAGTTAAGCAGTACCAATCGCAAATCGCTTTGGTGATGGTGCTGATCGCCCTGGCGATCGTGCTGGTGCGCTACCGGATGAGTTCGGCGGAGCAGCGACTGTCGAATGCGAGGGATAGTCTGTCGATCGCCTCGGATGATCTAGAGCAATTGGAAGCGACGGCTCCGAGGCGGGGATCGGATCCACAGGTCCTCATGAAGGTGCGGGAGGATTTCTATTCCGAAGGTCTGCAACAGGCGGATGAGGCCCTGCAAAAGGCGCCGGACTCGCAGGCGATTTTGAAGGCGCAGGCGCTGATTTTGAAAGGGGATTTCAATTTCAACATGGCCAATTTTCCGGAGCTGCCGGGGGCGGCGACGCAGCCGTCGCTTCGGCCGGCCGAGAGCGAAGAGAATTTGCTGAGCAATGCGACCGAGGCGTACACGGAGGTTCTTCAAAACTACGCGAGCGAAAAGTTCGCGGTGACGGCGGCGCATTTCGGATTGGCGGCGGTGGCGGAGAACCGGGGGGCGTGGGATGCCGCCAAGGCGCAATACCAGGCAATTCTGGATAGCAACGCGGAGACGCCGTACAAGAACCTGGCGAGTATGCGACTGGCGATGCTTCCGCAACTTCAGCGGCCGGTGGCGGTGGATCTGCCCGCGGCGGCGGTGCCGACGCAAGCAACGTCCGCGACGCAGGCAACGGCGGCGACGCAGGCAACAGCGGCGACGCAGGCGAGCAGCCGGCCGGGGAAATGACGCGCACTTCGGCAAGCTCAGTCGAGTCGTAATCCGCAACATTGTTCATTAGTCTCGCAAGCACTCTAATTTCAAAGTCTAATTGAACCGCAGAGTGCGCGGAGGTCGCAGAGACAGACGCGGAGAAGAAACACAAAAACGAATTTTCCTCAGTTCTTCTCAGCGCTCTCCGCGTACTCTGCGGTTAGATATTGGACTGAAGGGGTGATGAACCATGGGGTTACGATGATCGTGAAGAATGTTGGGGGGTACGCCTCGACTGTGTTCGTCGAAGTCCGGGGCGAGGGGGAACATGCCATTGCCCTGCAGTACGGGCACTTCGACAAGCTCAGTGCAAGCAATCCACCGGGCGAAACGGTAAGTTAGTGCCTGTGGCCGAAGATCCCAACATTCCAACGGAAGAAGAATCGCCTGACGACGCCGATGTCGTTCATCTGCATTTCCGGGCGACCAAGACGCAGGTGCGAAGGATCGATCAGTTCCTGGTCGATCGAATTCCCTGGCTGTCGCGCAGTGGAATCCAACGCCTGATCGAAGAGGACTTGATCACGGTCAACGGCAAGCCGACCAAGGCAAGCTATAAAATCAAAGCGGGGGATGCGGTGGAGATGGTTGCGCCGCCGGAGCCGGTGAACGATCTGATTCCGGAGCCGATTCCGCTGGATATCGTGTATGAGGACGAGCATTTTCTGGCGCTGAACAAGCAGGCGGGATTGATGGTGCATCCGGCCCGGGGGAGATGGACCGGGACGCTGGTCAACGGCCTGGTGTATTACGGGCAGAAATGGAGCACGATCAACGGGGATTGGCGGCCGGGGATTTTGCACCGGCTGGACCGGAACACGACGGGGATCATGCTCGTGGCCAAGAGTGACGAAGCGCACTGGAGGCTGGCGCGGCAATTTGAGAATCGGACGATCCAAAAGACGTATCTGGGCATCGTGCATGGGGCGCCGGAATTATTGGCGGATGTGCTCGATATGCCGATCGGGAGGGACCGATATGTGCGGGAACGGCAGGCGGTGCGGAAAATTGAAAACGGCGGCAGGCCGGCCGTGACGATGTACCAGGTGGAGCGGACATTCGATTGGGCGTCGGGGGAGCGGTTTTCGCTGGTTCGGATGATGCCCAAGACGGGAAGGACGCATCAGTTAAGGGTGCATATGGCCGCGATTGGTTTGCCGATGGTTGGGGATACGATGTATGGCGGGCGAGTGTTTGTATCCGGCGACTTCCGCTTCGAGCGGCAGGCGCTGCACGCGCGGGAAATCACCTTCAGGCATCCGGGAACATTGGAGATGATGACGCTACAGGCGCCGTTGCCCGCGGATATGAGGGAGCTGATAGAGCGGCTGGGGGCGGGCAAGGCGGTATAAACGGACCCCTTGCATTGCCCATTTCCTATTGCCTATTGAAATCCTCCCTCAATAGGCAATAGGAAATGGGCAATTGCGCCCCTGGCTTGAGGTTTTTCCGATTGGACGCGGGGAAGGCTGGCAGGTCGTTTTTGACCGCCATATAATGGAATGGCGAGATTGCTGTTTTCCACCAACAGGATGTGTCTTATGAATCTACCGCTTGCCAACTTGCTTTTTGCCCCGGAGAACTGGCTGATCATTGGATTGTTTGCGCTGTTACTATTTGGCAAGCGCCTACCGGAAGTCGGCCGCAGCCTTGGAAAAGGAATCATTGAGTTCAAGAAGGGGCTGGCGGGGATCGAGGAGGACGTGACGCAAGCGGGCCAGCAACCGACGACTGCCCGCAACGATCGCGCCGCGTTGCCGCCGGCCGAGGGGTACAAATTCGATCCGTACACGGGCAAGCCGATTGCGCAGGAACCGGCGGCTCAGCCGATGCGATTCGATCCATACACGGGCAAGCCGCTGGGGGAGCAATCCTCGCAGCCGACTTCTTCAAATACGTGAAGCAAATGCAACCGCGAAGACGCGAAGAGCGCGAAGACAGCGCGAAGAAATCAGCCAATGAATTCCTTCGCGGCTGCCTTCGCGTCTTCGCGGTTGCATTTGTTTTGATGCTGGCGAGCACCGCGCCGGCGAGGAGCACGGCCCGGGCGCTGCTGGCGACCCGGCTGCCGTCGGCTACTCTGACCAACGTGCCGTTCGTGGATGCGATCGATTTTCTTCGCACCGTCGCCGGCGTGAATATCACGGTCGATTGGAAAACACTGGCGGCGATCAACATCTCGAAGGACGCGCAGATCAATCTTCAACTGCACGATGTGACGGCCGGAAAGGTGCTTTCGCTGATCCTCGCGCAGGCCGGGCCGGGGGACCTCCTGACGTACAACATCGACGAAAACGTGGTGGAGGTGACGACGCGGGCAGTGTCGGATCAGCAGTTGATTACCGTCGTGTATTACGTCGTGGACCTGCTTCAGCCAAACGATATCTTCAATTACCAGATCACCAACCTCTCGGGCGGGAGCGCGCAGGTAACGGGCACTGGCGGGGGCGGCGGAGGGCAGACCCTGTCGGCGAGCAACAGCACGCAGACCAAGACGGTGGACCAGAAGGCGCAGGACCTGATCAAGCTGATCGAAACAGTGGTCCGGCCGGAAGTCTGGCGCGACAACGGGGGCATGGCTTCGATCGAGTATCTGAACGGGAACCTGATCGTCACCGCGCCGCGCTCGGTGCAGGAAGCCATCGGCGGCCCGGTGGATCGGTAACGATTCATGGCTCACGAATTGGCGATGATCGGGGCGGGGGCGATGGCGGAGGCGATCGCGCGGGGAATTGTCTCGGCTGGAACGCTCAAAGCAAACCAGATCATCGCGGCGGATTTGTCGATCCAGCGGCGGGAATTGTTTCAAACGGAGCTTGGCATCACGGCGGTGGAGCGTGCGGAAGACGCCGTGAGGGGGGCGAAGATTCTGATGCTCTGCGTCAAGCCGTACCAGATGGAAGCGGTCCTGGAGGAAATCTGGCCGGACGTGGACGAGAAGACGTTGGTGATTTCCATCGCGGCGGGGATCGGAACGGCGCTGATTGAAAAGAAGCTGGGGCGGGGAAAGCCGCGGCGCGTGATCCGAAGCATGCCCAATACTCCGATGCTGGTCGGCTGCGGGATGGTGGCGATCGCGCCGGGGGCGCATGCCACCGATGAAGACCTGGCCGCGGCGCGACGATTGTTTGAATCGGGGGCCAAGGTCCTGCAAACCACTGAGGCGAAGATGGACGCGGTCACGGCGATCAGCGGCTCGGGGCCGGCGTATTTTTTCTTTCTCACTGAACAGATGATCCGCGCCGGGATGGACTTGGGATTGGCGGCGGAAGAAGCTCGGACCCTGGCGATTGAAACCGCGGCCGGGGCGGCCAAGATGATGAATGATTCAAGCGATTCGCCCGAGGAACATCGGCGGAAGGTGACCACGCCGAACGGAACGACGCACGCCGCCATCAGTCACCTGGAAGAGCGCGACTGGCCGCGGATCACGGTGGAGGCCCTGAAAGCGGCGGCGCGGCGAAGCGCGGAGATGGGGAAGGCATGACGCGTGTTCTTGGCTCCGCTTACCGTAATTCCAATTGCCTATTGCCCATTGAAATACACGGTTTTCGGCTTTTTCAATAGGCAATTGGCAATGGGCAATAGGCCATAGGCAATCTTTCCCCAAACCAGGAACGAGCGTTAGACCCGATGGGGAAGTAATCCCCCGCCGGTTTGTTATAATCCGCCTTCATGTCGAAAACTCCCAATGGGCCGAAGGCTGCGGCGCCCTACTCTCGCGTTCTTCTGAAAATCAGCGGCGAAGGATTCTGTCACGAAGGGTCCTTCGGGATCGAAGCTCCGGAGTTGGAAAACATCGCCCGGCAATGCATTGAAGTCGCGCAGATGGGGGTGCAGTTGGCGATCGTCGTCGGCGGGGGAAATTTCATACGCGGCGCCACCTTCGCCGAGGACGGCAACATCCCCCGCTCCACCGCGGATTACATGGGCATGCTGGCGACCGTGATCAACGCCGTGGCCCTTCAGGAAACGATGGAGAAGATGGGCCAGCCGACGCGCGTGCAGTCGGCCATCAGCGTATACAGCATTTGCGAGCCATTCATCCGTCGGCGTGCGGTGCGGCATCTGGAAAAAGGGCGGGTGCTGATCCTGGCCGCCGGCACGGGAAATCCTTTCTTCACCACCGACACGTGCGCCGCGCTGCGGGCCACCGAGATCGGCGCCGACGTTTTGCTGAAGGCGACCAAGGTTGACGGTATTTATTCAGCCGATCCCAAGAGCGACCCGAAGGCCCGGTTGCTGTCGAATCTCTCCTACGAGCAGGTGCTGACCGACAAGCTGCGGGTGATGGACCTGACGGCCATCACGCTGTGCATGGAACGGAAGATTCCGCTGGTGGTATTCAATCTGAGGACGGCTGGGAATGTGGTAAGAGTGGTTCGGGGTGAGAAGATCGGGACGAAGATCGTTCCGACTTGACTAAAAAGCAGGAGAACCGCGAAGACGCGAAGATCGCGAAGATAGACGCGAAGAAATTCCTGCGTCCGTCTTGGCGTCTTGGCGGTCCAATTGATTGGTTTTATTTTCTTCGCGGCTGTCTTCGTGCTCTTCGCGTCTTCGCGGTGGTTTTGATTGCCCGCCATCGGTGGATTGTCGGGGCATGTTGTCCCGGTTATGATATGGGTCATGCCTTTGGACGATATTCTTCTCGAAGCCGAGCTGCACATGGAGAAGGCGACGGACCATGTGCTGCACGAGTTGCGGGGGCTTCGTACGGCGCGGGCCACGCCGGCCCTGGTGGAGCATCTCAAGGTGGAATACTACGGCACGCCGACCGATCTCCGCTCGATCGCATCGATCAGCGTTCCGGAGGCGACGCAGCTTCTGATCAAGCCGTTCAGTCCGGGGGACATCCGGGCCATCGAGAAGGCGATCAACGACAGCAAGATCGGGCTGACGCCGCATAGCGACGGCAAGCAAATCCGGCTGGTGCTGCCGCCGCTTTCGCAGGAGCGCCGGCTTCAGCTTGCGGGCCAGTGCAAGCAATTTGCCGAGGCCGCCAAGGTGGCCATCCGCAATGCCCGCCGGGATGCCAACAAGATGCTGGAGACGGAAGAAAAAGGGGGCGTGGTCACGGAGGACGAGGCGGTCGATGGAAAAGAGAAAATCCAGGAATTGACCAAGAGCTATGAAATGAAAGTGGATGAGTTGGTTGAGAAGAAGCGCGCCGAAATCATGCAGATTTGAATAGTTACACGTCCGGGGGCGGTCAATTCATCCCACAAGGACCGGGACCGCCGCACCTTCCGCATATTCCCGGCGGCATGTCCGACCTGGCGGCTGATTGCGATCCGACGGCAAATAGGCTGAGCGTGCGGGCGGTCTGGTTCGAGCCGCACTTGGGACATTTCACGGCGCCGGCGGAAGTCATCGACTTCACGAGCTTCTCGAACTCGGTCTTGCAGGATTTGCAGGTGTATTCGTAAACGGGCACGAGTGGGTCCTTTCTGATGGTAGCGACGCTGGCAGAGACGGGCCGCCTTTACCCCGGATTATACACCGCCCGCTTCGCTAGAGACGGTAGAGGACACGCAGAAAACCCGAAATCCGAAACCAGCGTACTCGCGGGCAGTGAACCTCGAATTTTCCGGGCTATGCGTGCACGTGTCGCGGCTTTTGTTTGCTGGCATGCTTCGGCGCCGCCGCGACGCTTGGAACGGCGCTCGAACCACGCGTCTGTTTCGTGGTCGATGTCGTCGTCGATCTCATCGTCGTGGAAGTGGAAGTTATCACCGGCGGCGCGGCCGCCAGCAACTCCACGCTCGGCAGCGAGGGAATCGAAATCGATGTGCCGAGGCGAGTCACAAGCTCGGTGAAATCACCTCCGGTGACAGAACCGGTGTCGTAGTAGTCCACGTACCAATCGCTTGAGTTCGTTTGCTTGCCGAGCAATGTGACCAGCAGCGTAAAGTCGCCGCCGTTGACCGTTCCCAGGCCCTCGAAATCACCGTAGAAACGCCAGAAGGTGAAGTCCTGATTGGCGGACATATTCAGGCCCTGGGCGCTGGTGACGCCGCCGGCTGAGACGATCAATTCATACGCTCCGTCCCACAATGAGCCACCGAGGTAGCTGGAACCGGTGAAGGTCAGCACCCATGTCGTGTTCGATCCGCTGCCGGGGGTGAGGGTGAAGCCCATCTGCATCGAGGGCCCGCCTGTTTGTGAAAGCAAGTAGAGCGTGATTGCGCTGGCGCTGAGCGTCACCGGTTCGTTGAAGGTGACGGTAAGCGAATCAACCATTGCACGCTGGGCGCTGCCGTCGTTGACCTGGAAGGCCGAAACGATCGGGGTCCACCCGTCGATGACGCTGGCGGTGCCGTTGACGCTGCCCATGGTCGCGGTGACGGTGTAGGTGCCGGGCGTCAAGCCGAACGTGGCCAAGCCATTTTGGTCGATTGAATTGCCGCTGCCGGTGATCGACCAGGCGAAGCCAGTCGTAATCGGATTGTTGAACTGGTCCATCGCGGTGGCGAAGAACTGCTTAGTTCCGCCGGGGTCGACCCCAACGGGCGGCGAGGACGTGACGGTGATGCCGCTGCTTATCGTTTGCTGCACATTCACGGCGACGCTGCTGGTGGTGTACAGACCGTCGGGAGCGGTGATGGTGACGGTGAAGTTGTAATTGCCGGCTTTCCTGAAGTTGGCGGTAATGTGATCGACGCCATCGGTGCCGATGGTGCTGCCGGTGTATGTGACAGCAGCCGGGCCGTTGGCCGACCAGCTATAGCTGAGATTGGCTTCACCGTCGCCGCCGTTTTCCCATCCCAGGGCGCTCAAACTTGTGGTGGTGCCGGTGACCGGATTGGGATTGGCCGCGGCGGGTTGAACAGGCACAACCTGACTAGTGCTGTTGTAGGCTGCCAGAGTGATTTCACCGATCCCAGGATTTGGGTCAGTGGCCAGGGTGGTAGCGGCATTGACGAGCACCACGCTGCCGAGGCCGTATTGGCCACCGGGCACGTTGTAGAAAACAGCGCAGCCCAGAGAATAACCATACTCGCCAGCAGGATTATAGGGATCGAACAATTGCTCGTTGCTGGATCCACTGAACCAAGTTGCGCCGGGTACAAACAATGATGAGCTATTGACAATCACCTCGCCATCCGGATTGACCTGCATTTGGCTTGGATACTGATACTGAAGAAACTGACAACTGACGAATTGCTGGCCCACATCCGCAGTCGACAAGGCCCCCGTGGAAGCGCTCAGCGTTGAAAGGAAATACCCGCCGGTTGCTGCCCCTCCCACAATGACGTTTGCCTCGATGTTGGCGAGGCCGATGCCGAACGCATTGGAGAGAGTACCTGCGTTCTCGTTCGGTATGGAGGAGATCTCCGACGACCAAAGTACGTTGCCACTACTGTCGATTTTCACCACGTCAACGCCTGTCGCCAGGAGGGAGAGCGGGTTGTCGTACGAATTCCCCGCCGCGTATAGGTTTCCGCTCGAATCTGAAGTGATCGCAGTAAAACCGTAGAATAGTGGTGGGTTCGAGGGGTTGGGATTGGGATAGGATACGCCGATCCAACCAGAGCCACCGAAGGAGGGGTCAAAATTGCCGGTTGAAGCGGAAAATGCAAAGATATTAGCGCCTAACGTTCCGGGGGGGGCGTCTTGGCTCATCCAGGTGCTGCCAGCGACAATTATGTCGTTATTGGCTAGGGTGAGGGCGTCCCCGCAGGCCCATAACGGCGTTTTGCCGGCTGGGTTATGCGCAGCGACCCAAGTATATACGTCTATTAACTCCGCACCATTGCCGCCGACGGGATTGCCCATAAGGTCCCAATTCCCAAATGAAGGATCGGGAGTGCCGTTGGGCAGCAACTGCAGCAGATTTGTGCATGTGGTGATTCCGGGAATTATTTGTCCCATGAGTATGTCGATTCGTCCAGAGGTTTTATCAACTGCGATGGCCAATGGCATGTCGGGAAATGTGGGTTCCGTCTGGGGTTGGCCAGAAATCAGTGCTTGGACGTTTACTATAGAAAAACCCGGTACCGCGGCTGGGCTCCCATCGGGATTCGTGCCACCGATGTTCGACCACCCGTCATTGTTGTAGCCGCCGAAGGACGTGTCCAAGACCAGTCCGCCGGTTCCATTCGGCTTATATGCCGCGACTATTATTGGCCTGTCGGGTGCATACCCGAGGGGGGGCGCGGTGGTCGATACCGCGCCATACGCCACCAGCAAATCACCATTGACCGGGTCGTAGGTGCTGACGGGATTGCCGATGCTTTCAACCTGGCTATTGACAGGACTATTTACCGGTGGGGCTTCCTGGGTGGCCCAAATTGGCGCCAGGCCGGCGTCGCTGAGAAGCACTCGGGATTCCATCGACTCGACCAGGATCAAACCGTGACGGGACGTTTGGCGTCGACGAGAGACGGAGCGCTGCTTCGGATGGCGTCGCATGGTATTTCCCCTTCCGCTTGCGCGGGTTGATCGACCGGTTCAATATCTACAGGCATCACGCATGCAAGTTGTAGATAAAGAGCCAAATGTATAGGCGACGTGGCCATGATAAGAGTGCATAGGTCAATCGCCTGTTTTTGGCATAGGTCGTTTCTCCTACGAGAGCAGGAGGAAAAACACCTACCATCCTAACTAATCTCAACACCGATCACTGGTTGGGGTGGCCTGGAATGCGGAGGGTCCCGTTGGTCCAGCACAGCGACAGCTCTCCTTGGCCTTTCAATAACTCCAGGATCCGATTTCCCACGGCTTCTCGCCGCCATCCGCGCAGGATGCGCAAATTGCCCGGATCCCGTCCGGCATTGAGAAGCCGATGCAGTTCGCCGACTTCCTGCCTGCTGGTTACCAGGCTGGGATCGATCCCCTGGGCGGCACATAGACATTGGATCGCATAAAACAGTGCGTCGCCGGCGAATTTTTCAGTCGGGCTGGGATCGTGACCCTTGATCGCGGGCAACTGATCTTGCGAGAGATTTCGGACTCGCTGCGTTGCCTGAACGATCCCGGCTCCGTATTTCGACTCGACGGGGCGAGGCAGGCCTTTCACCCGGGCCAAATCAGCCTCCGCATCCACGGGCGAGCGGGCCAGGTCCAACAGAATCTCGTCCTTCAGCAGCGACCGCGGCGGAACATCCTCGGCCTTGGCGGCCTGGTCGCGCCAAATGGTCAGCTCCTTGAGGAGGGCCTGGCTTCGCGGAGAGAGCGTGCCGGCGCCGCGGATTTTGATCCATTGTGTCTGGGGATCGAAGACGTAGAGGGCCGGATCAGCCAGGCTCGCGGATTCTTCCATCGCCCACGCGGCGGGCGGGCCATTCAATCGTTTGCCGATTTCGTGGCGCACGGCCGGCAGATAGCGGACATCGTCGGCGGCGTATCGAAGCTGATGATCGGTGAGGGGCCTGCCGTCCCAATGGGAAAAAGTCAGCCCTTTGCCCAGCTTGGCCCCGATGATGGCCTGGACCAGTTTCGTCAGCGAAAGGGGATAACCGACGCCGACAAACCCGGCGGCGATCTGGGTATCGAAGAGATTTGCCGGCGGTTTGCCCAGGGCGCGAAAGACGGGCTCGACATCCTGTTGCCCGGCATGAACGATTTTTTCAACCGATGGGTCGGCCACCAATTCCCAGAACGGGCGGATATCCAGGTCCGCAAGCGGATCAATCAGGGCAATCCGCGTGGATGATGCGGCCTGAACCAGGCACAGCTTGGGCAAATAGGTCAGTTCCCCGATGAATTCGCTGTCGTAGGCGAACGATCCGGCCTTGCGAAGGGATTGGAGCAGTTCAGCCAACTCATCGGGGCGGGTGATGAGTTGCGGCCCGTTCCGGCACGCCAGGGCGTGTTCGGTATGGCGAGTCTGTTCCATGGCGGAGGAATCGGAATGAGCCTGGTCATGGCTCATGGCACGGTGCCGATACTTCGGCGGGCGCGCCGCCCGGCCCTGACGACGCGAATCCGGGCTCGATTCCATGCCGCCCTAGACTATACGAACCGCATGAATTGACAAGTTATCGCACCCATGGGCGCACCGGGGCGAATTCCTCAAGGGATCGGGCGTTTGGGCCGAAAAATCGTGTTCTATGTGTGGCATACCTTACGATGCGGCGATATCATGCCTTGGCGATTTTGTGACGATGGAGGGTGAGTCCGTGGTCGGGTCTGAAAAAGAAGGAGCCAGGACAATGAACCTCACATACGCCGTGGACCGCCTTTTGGAAGCGGGTTGGTTTCCGCAGGGTGATGTGGAGGTGGAGCATTTGCCGGATGGGCGGGCATTTCCGTCGATCGCGGCGGTGCAGGGCGAGTTTTCGCGAGCGGGGCTGGAACTGTCGATCAAGCACAACCTGATCTTCAACTGTTATCGCGCCACGTGGGCGCCGCTCGGGGAACCGCTGGACCCGGGCCACGATGCCGATGAACGGCACGGCACGGTGGTGGGCGCGTGTCAGCGCGAAGCCGCCGTCTATGCACTTGCCCAACTCCGAACCGCCACTGAACTTCATCTGGTTAACGCATAATTCCACGATCGGCTGGAAACGAGACCACTCACGGTCGGCATGACGCCGGCCGTGATGCGTTTGCGGGTCATTTTATTTTTGGATTCGGTTAGGCGACGGGCGTCGGCTCGAGCAGTTGATTCCATTTGCGTGCGGTGCGGGTTCGCCAGGCGCCCTTGTGGTAGGCGTAGCCGACGATGAGCGGGGCCGCCAGCGTCGCTTCGCTGTAGACCATTTGCTCGAAGACGGTGTCCACCTTGCCCCAACTGCTGGCTTCTTTGAGCGTGCTGCCGGAGAGCGCTCCATCGCGCACGTCGGCGACGGTCACCTGAACGGCGTATTTGTGCATCGGCGCATCGACGCCGAGGATTTCCGCGGCCACCACGATGTCCTGAGCGAAATTCTTGGGCACGCCTCCGCCGAACATGAGCAGGCCCGTCTGGGGATTCTTGATCTTCAATTGGGTCAGTTCATAGAAATCCTTGGCGCTATCGATGCTGACGGCGGGCTGTCCGGCGGCCTGCCTGGCGTGAATGTGGGCGACGAACCCGAAGCCGGCCGAACAATCGCTGAACGCCGGACAGAAGATGGGAACGTCCTGCTTGTAAGCCTCCAGCACGATGCTGTCGGCCGCCTTGCCGTGCTTTTCGAGATACGCGCCCATCTCGCGGATGATCTCGCGCGAGCTGTACGGCTTGGGCTCCAGCTCATCCACGATCTTTTGCATGGTGTCATCGCACACGCGCAGTTCATCCTCGTCGATCAGCGTGTCGTAGATCCGATCGATCATCATTTCGTGCAGCATGCCGTCGTGCATTCCGGCCTTCAGATATTCGTCGGCGAGGTAATGGCGGAAGCCGAGACCCTCGAAGAAATCCTGATCGACGATGTTGGCGCCGGTGGAAACGATGGCATCGACCATGCGGTTTCGCACCATGTCGGCAAACAATTTCTTCAGCCCGGCGCTGATCAGCGATCCGGCAAGACAGAGAATGATCCCGCAATCCTTGTCGCGGAGCATGCGATCGTAGATTTCCGACGCCCTATGCAGATCGCGGGCGCTGTAGGCCATGTGCTTCATCGCCTCCACAAGCGAGACCGGGTTGTGTTTGGAAATGTCGATGTGCTCGATCGTTCGGCTGAGAAGTTCCCGCTTATTTTTTTTCTCGGTCATGGCTGACTCCCGGCAATGCAAGGAAACCGTGGTGAACGCTCCAAAATAAAGAAGCCACCACGGGCCGCTACGGTGTGCTCCGAAAAGTGAAGCACCCGCCATTGCGGGCCGGGGTGGCTTTGATCGGGCGGTATTATCTGGAACTCGCGCGAGGGAGTCAAGCTTTTGTTTGATCGCCGATCGAATTAACATTGAAGCCATGGCTGATCCCGAGCTGGTCAAGCGCCGTCTGTCTGTTTGGCTTCGAGGGGAAAGCGCATTCGGGTTGAAATCGGTGGCGGTGGACTGGAAGGCGATACAGGACGCGGCCGAGCGGCCGGCGGCTGCGCCTAAGTCGGCGGCGGCGCCTAAGTCGGCGGCGGCGCCTAAGTCATCGCCACCGTCGCTTTTTGGTCCAACGGAAGTGGAAGAGCCGGATTCGCCGGCTGAGCCGGATGCGTCGGCTGAGCCGGGATTCACGCAGCCGGTTGCGTCGCGCGAGGAAAAAGTGGCTCGGCTGGCGGAGATGGATGCGGGGCAGGTAAAGCCCTGCGAGCGTTGCCGGCTTTGCCAAACCCGCAAGAATACGGTCTTTGGCGAAGGCGATCCGGATGCCGGGATTTTTTTTGTTGGGGAGGGTCCTGGCGAAAGCGAGGACCTTCAGGGCCGGCCGTTCGTCGGGCGGGCCGGCGAACTTCTCAACAAGATGATCGCAGGCATGGGTTTGCGTCGCGAGCAGGTTTACATTGCCAACATTGTCAAGTGCCGCCCGCCGGGCAATCGCGTTCCCGCCCCGGATGAAGTCGAGGCCTGCACGCCCTATCTGGTGAGACAATTGGAAATCGTGCGCCCGAAAGTGATCGTGACTCTCGGCCTCCCCTCGTCCAAATACATGCTGGGAAGCAAATTATCCATGGGAAAACTGCGCGGCCAATGGCATAACTGGCGCGGGATCAAGCTGATGCCGACATATCATCCGGCTTATCTGCTTCGGTCCTATACGGAGGAAAACCGCGCCGCGGTCTGGAGCGATCTGAAAAAAGTGATGGCGGAAGTCGGATTGCCGATTCCTGGAAAGCAACATTTTTCACGATCATCGTAACCCCATGATTCATCACCCTTTCAATCCAAGATTGAACCGCAGAGCACGCAGAGAGCGCTGAGAAGAACCGAGAAAAATTCGTTCTAGTGTTTCTTCTCCGCGTCTGTCTCCGCGCCCTCCGCATTGCAAAGCTGTGGCATCTTGTTTTTTTGGCAAGGTTCAGTGGTCATGCGGCAAG